>Ga0256833_1000454_pt1 | contig 32207 bp, 43 predicted proteins | sample 356284metaG_FD_190535 | JGI IMG/M metagenome (GOLD analysis project Ga0256833, IMG submission 190535) | Hydrothermal vent microbial communities from Mid Atlantic Ridge, Atlantic Ocean - 356-284 | ecosystem: Environmental > Aquatic > Marine > Hydrothermal vents | place: Atlantic Ocean: Mid... | reverse complement strand
AGCCGATTACTTAAAAAAAATAACTTACGAAGGAGCTGTAAAACGTTGGGGAAACGAACTGCCCGAAGAAATAAAAAAACGTTTGGATTTTGAGTTGGGAGTAATTAAAACTATGGGATTCCCCGGTTATTTTTTAATAGTATGGGATTTTTTAAAAGCAGCACGCAATATGGGTGTGTTAGTGGGACCCGGTAGAGGTTCGGCAGCAGGCTCGGCAGTAGCATATTCTTTAAGAATAACAGAAATAGACCCAATTAAATACAATTTACTTTTCGAGAGATTTCTAAACCCCGATAGAATATCAATGCCCGATATAGATATAGATTTTGATGACGATGGTAGAGCAAAAATACTAAAATGGGTTGTTGATAAATACGGCGAAAAACGAGTTGCACATATAATAACATTTGGAACTATGGCCGCAAAATCAGCAATCCGTGATGTAGGCAGAGTGCAACAATACCCTTTAAACGAAACAAGTAAAATAGCAGAGCTCGTTCCCGAAAAGCCCGGAATAAAATTAAAAGATGCAATAAAAGAAATAAAAGAATTAAAACAAATAAAAGACAAAAATAACGAGGCATCAGAAGTCCTTAAATTTGCAGAAGTGCTCGAAGGCTCAGTGCGAAACATAGGAACACACGCATGTGGAATAATAATAGGCCGTGACGATTTAGAAAAATATATACCAATTTGTATACCGTCTAAAGACTCAGAGTTAAAATATGTAACACAATATGACGGAAAACATGTCGAAGATGTAGGATTATTAAAGATGGATTTTTTGGGTCTTAAAACATTATCAATAATTAAAGATACAATAGATAATATAAAATTATCTAAAAATATTAATGTAGATATTGATAATGTAGATTTAAACGACCAAGCAACATACGAACTATATTCAAAAGGACAAACAACAGGATTATTTCAATTTGAGTCCGATGGAATGAAAAAACATTTAATGGATTTAAAACCTACAAAATTTGAGGATTTAATAGCAATGAATGCATTGTATCGACCGGGACCAATGGAATATATCCCAAGCTTTATACGTCGAAAACACGGAAAAGAAAAAATACAATACGACGTTCCAATGATGAGCGAATATCTCGAAGAAACATACGGAATTACAGTATATCAAGAACAAGTCATGTTATTATCTCGTAAGCTTGCAAACTTTACTCGAGGCGAGTCCGACTCGCTTCGAAAAGCAATGGGTAAAAAGAAAAAAGAGGTAATGAATGAACTTAAACTTAAGTTTGTAAACGGCTGTAAATCAAATACCCAATTTGTCGAAGAATGCAAGCAAAACAAAAAAGATATAGACAAAACAATAGAAAAAATATGGAAAGATTGGGAAGAATTTGCGAAATACGCATTTAACAAATCGCATGCAACATGCTACTCTTACATATCATATCAAACAGCATATCTAAAAGCACATTATCCCGCCGAGTTTATGGCAGCAGTTCTTAGCAGAAACAAAAAAGACATAAAAAAAATTACATTCTTTATGAACGAATGTAAAAATATGGGAATAAACGTTCTTGGACCTGATGTAAACGAATCGTATAACGAATTTATGGTAAATAAAAACGGAGACATTAGATTTGGATTAGCAGCAATAAAAGATGTAGGCTCAAATGCAGTAGAAAATATAATCGACGAAAGAAAAAAAGGAGAATTTACAGATATATATAACTTTATCGAGAGAGTAAACCTATCTGCAGTAAACAAAAAAACTATAGAGTCATTAGCTTATGCAGGAGCTTTTGATGAGCTTAAAATTCAAAGAAATCAATTCTTTGACGACAAAGGAAATGTATCAGACAATAGTTTTATAATGCGATTGATTGATTACGGAAACAAATTTAAGTCCGATAAATCAGCAGGAGCAAATTTGTTTGGAGAAGTTTATAATACTCACATAAAAAAACCTGAATTGCCCGAGGTAAGAGAATGGAACATAATAAATAAACTAAAACACGAGAAAGAAAAAATAGGAATCTATTTATCATCACACCCCTTAAACTCGTTTGAGCTAATTATAAATAAACTTAATCCATTACCATTAAATTACTTAAATAATTTAAACGACCTAAAAAATAAAGAGTTTACCGTAGTAGGATACATTAATTCATCTAAAGAATATCTTACAAAAAAAGGAGTCCCATACGGAAAAGTTACTATCGAAGACCTATCGGGAACCTACACATTTACATTTTTTTCAAAACAATGGAGTCAGTGGAAAAATAATTTAGTCGAGGGATATTCAATAGTAGTAACCGCAAAAGTAGAAATTCCAACTTGGAAAAAAGAAAAATCAGACTATCAACTAAATGTAAAAACAATAGACTTACTATATAACATTAAAGACAAAGTTTTTAAAAATCTCGAAATAATTATTAATATAGACGATATAACAAAAGAATTAATAGATAAAATATTTGATATTATTGAAAATACAAACAAAGGAACAACAAAACTTAAATTTACAATTATAGATAAAGACAAAGAGATAAAAACAAGTTTAATGTCAAAAAGTATAAAAATAGACCTTACAAAAGATATTATTAATAAATTATCAAGAATTAATTTAAATAATATAAAAATAAATTAATACATTTGCAAACAATAATTTAAAAACAATAAAAAATAAAAAAATTATGGCAATACATGTTACCGATAAAGATTTTCAAGAAGTAGTATTAAACTCAGATGTGCCCGTAGTTGTCGATTTATGGGCAGAATGGTGTGGACCATGCAGATTAATAGGTCCGCTAATCGAAGAAATGGCAACAGAATACGAAGGTCGTGCAAAAATGACAAAATTAGATGTTGATAATAATCCACAGACAGCAGTAAAATATGGGGTTAGAAACATACCTACAGTATTATTCTTTAAAAACGGAGAAGTTGTCGATAAACAAGTTGGAGCTGTTCCAAAAAAAGTATTAGTCGAAAAATTAGAAGCTTTATTATAGTTACATAATATAAAGTAATAAAAAGGTGGTTCAAATTTTTTTGAACCACCTTTTTATTTTTAGTATATAAATTAATTAATAATTAATTTTCTTCTTGTTCTTTTTCGTATGCTTTAAGTAATTCTGCTTGTAAATCACCCGGAACTTGACCGTATTCTGCAAATTTCATTGAGTACATAGCCTTCCCTCCTGTTATCGAACTTAAAACAGTCGAATATTTGCCTAATTCTGCCAAAGGAACTTTTGCCGATATTTTTTCAAAACCTTTTTCGCTACTCATACCTTGAACAACAGCCCTTCTTCCTTGCAAATCACTCATTACATCACCCATTCTGTCACTAGGAACAAAAACTTCTACATCATAAATGGGCTCTAATATTTTAGGACCTGCATTTTTAAAAGCCATACTAAAAGCATTTCTTCCTGCTAACTTAAACGATATTTCGTTTGAATCAACAGGGTGCATTTTACCATCATAAATAAATACTCTAATATCTCTGGCATAAGAACCAGTTAAAGGACCCTCTTCCATTTTTTCCATAATACCTTTTAAAATAGCAGGTAAAAATCGAGCATCAATAGACCCTCCTACAATACAATTATAATATATTAATTTTCCACCCCAGTCAAGATCATATTCTTGTTTATCTCTAATAGATAATTTATATTCTTTACCATCAATTTTAAACATACTTGGATCTGCTTTGCCTTCTACATAAGGCTCAATAATCATATGAACCTCGCCAAATTGTCCGGCACCGCCCGATTGTTTTTTATGACGGTAATCAGCTTGAGCTACTTTTGTAATAGTTTCGCGATATGGAATTTTTGGAGGTAAAAATTCGGTATCAATTTTAAAAAGATTATCAAGATACCATTTCATAATATTTAAATGATATTCTCCTTGTCCCGAAACAATTATTTGTTTAAGTTCTTTAGAATATTCAACGGTAATACTTAAATCCTCTTGATGTATTCTATCTAATGCTTCGCCTAATTTCTCGTCATCACCTTCGTTAATAGGTTTAATAGCAGTTCTATATTTAGGTTCGGGAATTTCAATATCTTTAAAAACCCAGTTTGTCCCCGAAGCATTTAACGTATGATTAGTTTTTGTAGATTTTAATTTAACAGTTGCTCCAAAATCACCGGCAACTAATTTCTCAACTTTTGTTCTGTTTTTACCGGCAACAACAAATAATTGCGACAAACGTTCTTTAGCTTGTTTGTTCATATTAATAAGATCCATACCCTCGGATATTGTACCGGACATAACTTTAAAATAATTTATTTCACCGACATGTTCCTCAACCGAAGTTTTAAAAACAAAAATAGATGCAGGACCATTAGGGTCTATTTTTACATCACTACCATCAATTGTGGGTAAATTAGGAACTTGGTCAGGAGTAGGAACAACATTCGAAATAAAATCCAATAATCGGGTAACTCCATAATTCTTTTTAGCCGAAATACAAAATACAGGAAACATACCTCTTTGTATTAATCCTTCGGTAATTCCTTTACGCATTTCATCTTCGGTAAGAGTTTCATTCTCAAAAAATAATTCCATTAACCCGTCATCACCTTCGGCAGCTTTCTCAATTAATTCATTTTTTAACTCTTCGGCTCTATCTTTTTCGTTATCGGGTATATCAACAATCTCGGGCTTGCCGCCTTTATCGGTAAATTTAATCATTTTCATAGTAATGATATCAATTATACCATTAAAATTTTCTCCTGTTTCAACAGGATATTGAGCAAGTATAAGATTACCACCCACACTATTTTTTAAAGCTTCTATTGAACTTGCAAAATTAGCTTTATCATTATCTAATTGATTAATTACAACAATAAAAGGTTTATTATATTTTTCGAGATTTCTTAATTGAATCTCGGTTCCAACTTCAACCCCATTTTGAGCATTTATTAATAATAAAGATAAATCAGACACTTGAATGGCGGTATTAATATTACCAACAAAATCATCTGCCCCGGGAGCATCAATTATATTTATTTTATTTTTATTCCATTCACTATGTAAAACAGTTGTTGTAACAGATATTCCGTTTTCATGTTCTATATCCCTGTAATCAGATACGGTATTTTTGTCGTTAACATCACCTAATCTGTCAATTACTCCGCTATTAAAAAGTATTGCTTCGGCTAAAGAAGTTTTCCCCGAGCCTGAGTTTCCGATAATTGCAATGTTTTTAATTTGATTTGTGTTGTAGATTTTCATTTTTATGTATTATTTTATGTTTATTTTTAATTTTTATTTACAAATTTTAATATTTGAAAAATAACAAAAAAGTATTTAAAATTTGGGAGTTCAAAAATAATAAAATTTTTAAAACAAAAAATATTATTGTAAAAAACACATTAATTTATTAAAAAAAATAATTTTTAAATAGTTTAAAATCAAAATTTCTCAATTGTTACAAATAAATTTTTATAATATTAGTAAAAAAATCATTAATATTATTGAAATAATAAAAAAAAATGTAATTTTGCAACCCATTTTTGAAATTAATAATTAAAATAAAAAATAATGCCAACAATACAACAATTAGTTAGAAAAGGTAGAAAACGATTAGTAGAAAAGAGTAAATCCCCCGGTTTAGAATCATGTCCTCAAAAAAGAGGAGTATGTGTAAGGGTTTATACTGCTACACCAAAAAAACCAAATTCAGCTATGCGTAAAGTAGCCAGAGTTAGACTAACTAACGGAAGAGAGGTAAATGCTTATATTCCAGGAGAAGGTCACAATCTGCAAGAACACTCTATAGTTCTTATAAGAGGAGGAAGAGTAAAAGATTTACCAGGTGTTCGTTACCATATAATACGTGGAGCATTAGATACTTCAGGTGTTGACGGTAGAACACAACGACGTTCTAAATATGGAGCAAAAAGACCAAAGAAAAAATAATTATATTTTAAAATCATGAGAAAGTCAAAACCAAAAAAAAGAATATTATTACCTGATCCAAAATTTAACGATACTTTAGTTACTCGTTTTGTAAACGATTTAATGATTGACGGTAAAAAAAATCTTTCATATAATATTTTTTACGAAGCATTAGATCTTGTTGATAAAAGAATTAAAGAAAAAGAAATATCATCGTTAGAAGTTTGGAAAAAAGCAATCGAAAATGTAACCCCGCAAGTTGAAGTAAAAAGTCGTAGAATTGGAGGAGCAACATTTCAAGTGCCAATGGAAGTAAGGCCGTCACGCAAATTATCATTAGCAATAAAAGCAATTATATTATTTGCAAGAAAACGTTCAGGTAAATCAATGGCAGATAAACTAGCCAACGAAATTATTGCAGCTTATAAAGAAGAAGGCGGAGCATTTAAGAAAAAAGAAGATACACACAGAATGGCAGAAGCAAACAAAGCATTCTCTCATTTTAGATTTTAATTTTTTGTTGTTATAGATTAAATGAGTAAAGATTTAAAAAATACAAGAAATATTGGTATAATGGCACATATCGACGCCGGTAAAACAACTGTTACCGAGCGTATATTGTTTTATACCGGTATAACACACAAAATAGGAGAAGTTCACGATGGAGCAGCAACAATGGACTGGATGGTTCAAGAACAAGAACGAGGAATAACAATAACCTCAGCTGCTACCACTACATTTTGGAAATATAACGACAAAAATTATAAAATAAATATTATAGACACTCCGGGACACGTAGATTTTACTGTCGAAGTGGAACGCTCATTAAGAGTTCTTGACGGAGCAATAGCAGTATTTTGTGCAGTTGGAGGAGTAGAACCACAATCCGAAACAGTTTGGCGACAAGCAAATAAATATAATGTCCCACGAATGGCTTTTGTTAATAAAATGGATAGAGTAGGAGCTGATTTCTTTGGAGTTGTTAATGAAATAAAAGAAAAATTAGGAGCAAACCCTATTCCAATACAAATACCTATAGGATCTGAAGAAAATTTCGAAGGAGTTGTAGATTTAATAGAAAACAAAGCAATAGTATGGGAAGACGACCAAACGTTAGGAACAAAATACGTATATAAAGACGTTCCCGAAGAATTAAAAGAAACAGTTTACGAGTGGAGAGAAAAACTAATAGAAGCAGTAGCCGAATCAGACGATAAGTTATTAGAAAGATTTTTCGAAGATAGAGAATCAATAACAGTCGAAGAATTTAAAGAAGTAACACGAAAAGCCGTACTCAATATGACAATAATTCCTGTAATGTGTGGTTCGGCATTTAAAAACAAAGGAGTTCAACGCCTTTTAGATGCAATAGTAGAATATATGCCAAGCCCTATAGACGTTGACGATATAACAGGAATAAACCCATATACCGATAAAGAAGAAGTAAGAAAACCAAGCTCACAAGAACCGTTAGCAGCATTAGCATTTAAAATAGCAACCGACCCATTTGTAGGACGATTAGCTTTTATAAGAGTTTACTCAGGAGTTTTAAAATCAGGAGACTCAGTTACAATTAGTAGAACAGGCAAAAAAGAAAGAATATCAAGATTATACCAAATGCATGCAAACAAACAAAATCCTCGCGACGAAATTAAAGCAGGAGACATTTGTGCAGCAGTTGGATTTAAAAATATAAAAACAGGAGACACATTATACGATTCTAAACACCCAATAATATTAGAATCAATAGAATTTCCCGACCCTGTAATAGGCGTAGCAATCGAACCTATTACACAAAAAGATGTAGATAAATTAGGCAATGCTTTAGCAAAATTAGCCGAAGAAGACCCTACATTTACAGTAAAAACCGACGAAAACTCAGGACAAACCATTATAAGTGGTATGGGAGAACTACATCTGGAAATACTAATAGACAGACTAAAAAGAGAATTTAAAGTAGAATGTAATCAGGGAGCACCTCAAGTGGCATACAAAGAAGCTATTACAAAAGAAGTTCAACACCGCGAAGTATTTAAAAAACAAACAGGCGGACGAGGAAAATTTGCAGACATTATTGTAAAAATAGGACCTGCAGACGAAGGAGTTACAGGACTACAATTTATTAACGAAATAAAAGGAGGAAATATTCCTAAAGAATATATTCCATCAATAGAAAAAGGATTTACCGAAGCAATGGCTAACGGCCCATTAGCAGGCTATCCGGTAGACAGCTTAAAAGTAACATTATTAGACGGCTCGTATCACCCTGTAGATTCAGATCAACTATCATTTGAGATTTGTGCAAAACAAGCATTTAAAAATGCAACCAAAAATGCAGAACCGATTTTATTAGAACCAATAATGTCGGCAGAAGTAGTTACTCCTGAAGAATACATGGGCGATGTAATTAGCGATTTTAATAAACGACGAGGACAAATCGAAGGAATGGAAACAAAAGCAGGAGCAAGAGTAGTAAAAGCAAAAGTTCCATTGTCAGAAAAATTTGGATACGTTACTGTTCTACGAACAATAACATCAGGTAGAGCTACATCATCAATGGAATTTTCTCATTACGAAAAAGTTCCCGACGAAATAGCAAATAAAGTAATTAATAAAATATAATAATAAATAAAAATGGCTCAACAAAAGATTAGAATCAAATTAAAATCTTACGACTACAACTTAGTTGACAAATCAGCTGAGAAAATTATTAAAACTGTTAAAACAACAGGAGCTATAGTAAGTGGACCTATACCACTTCCTACACACAAACGTGTTTTTACAGTTTTAAGATCAACATTCGTAAACAAAAAATCAAGAGAGCAATTTCAATTATCATCTTATAAAAGATTAATGGATATTTACAGCACAAGCTCAAATACCATTGATGCATTAATGAAATTAGAATTGCCAAGTGGAGTAGAAGTTTTAATAAAAGTTTAAAAATATAAATTATGCCCGGATTAATAGGAAAAAAAATCGGAATGACTTCCGTATTTAGTGCCGATGGTAAAAATATACCATGCACTGTTATTGAAGCTGGACCTTGCGTAGTTACACAAGTAAAAACAGCTGATAAAGACGGCTATAATGCATTGCAAATAGCGTATGACGAAAAAAAAGAAAAAAATACAACAAAAGCAATGTTAGGCCATTTTAAAAAGGCAAAAACAAGCCCTAAAAAAAGAATCTTTGAATTCTCAGATTACAAAGACGACTGGAAACTTGGAGATACAATAACAGTTGATATTTTTAAAGACGATGTCTATGTAGATGTTGTAGGAATATCAAAAGGTAAAGGTTTTCAAGGAGTTGTTAAACGTTATAACTTTAGAGGAGTTAACGACGCAACCCATGGACAACACAATAGACTAAGAGCACCCGGTTCTTTAGGAGCATCATCATATCCTTCAAGAGTATTTAAAGGTATGAGAATGGCAGGCCAAACAGGTAACGTAAGAGTTAAAGTAACCAACTTGCAAGTTATAAAAATTGATGTAGAAAAGAACTTGATTATAGTTAAAGGATCTGTACCCGGATCTAAAGGTTCATATTTAATAGTAGAAAAATAATGAAAACAAATATATACGATATAAAAGGAAAAGATACAGGAAAAACCATAGAGTTAGAAGATTCTGTATTCGCAATTGAGCCAAACGATCATGCCATTTATTTAGATGTTAAACATTATTTGGCAAACAATAGACAAGGCACAAGCAAAGCAAAAGAAAGATCAGAAATCTCAGGAAGTACACGTAAAATTAAAAGACAAAAAGGAACAGGTACAGCCAGAGCAGGAAGCATAAAATCTCCTGTATTTAGAGGTGGAGGTAGAGTTTTTGGACCAAAACCAAGGAACTATTATTTTAAATTAAACAAAAAAATAAAAAAATTAGCCCGTAAATCTGCAATCTCTTATAAAGTTAAAAACAAAGGAATTATAATATCAGAAAATATTGATTTTAAAGAAGTTAAAACTAAAAATATAGTAGAACTTTTAAATAATTTTAAAATATCTGATAAAAAATTAACAATTGTTTTACCAGAACAAAATAAAAGTGTATATTTGTCCTCTCGTAATTTAAAGAGTGTTAAAACGGTATTAGCCTCAGAATTAAATACTTACGAGATAATGTGGGCTGAAAAATTATTAATTACAGAAAGCTCAATTGATATTTTAAGAAGAATTTTATAAAAAAGTTGATATGAAGATTTTATTAAAACCATTAGTAACCGAAAAATTTAATGCTCAAAGCGAGAAATTAAATAAGTACGGATTTATAGTTGAAAAATCAGCTAATAAAATCGAAATAAAAAAAGAAATAGAAAAAATGTATGGAGTTAATGTTTCTTCTATTAACACAATGAAATATGCAGGTAAAGTTAAATCAAGATATACAAAAACAGGATTTATTACCGGCAAAACTAAAGCTTATAAAAAAGCAATAGTAACATTAGTAGATGGAGATACAATTGATTTCTATAGTAATATTTAACAAAAAATGGCTGTAAGAAAATTAAAGCCCATGACACCAGGGCAAAGACATAAAGTAATAGGAACTTTCGAGGAGATTACAAAATCAAAACCCGAAAAATCATTACTAGCACCTATTAAAAAAACAGGAGGTAGAAACAACTCCGGAAAAATGACAATGCGTTATATTGGCGGAGGTCACAAAAAACGTTATCGTATTATAGATTTTAAACGAGATAAAGAAGGAATAACAGCTAAAGTAAGTTCTATAGAATACGACCCAAATAGAACAGCACGAATAGCATTGTTAATATATAAAGACGGAGAAAAACGATATATAGTTGCTCCTAACGGACTAAAAGTTGGACAAGAAGTAATATCAGGAAAAGGAATTCATCCCGAAATAGGAAATACCTTATACTTATCTGATATACCATTAGGAACAGTAATTCATAACATAGAATTAACACCCGGTAAAGGAGGAATGTTAGCTCGAAGTGCAGGATCCTATGCAACAATAGTCTCTCGCGAAGGTAAATACGCAATTATAAAATTACCATCAGGCGAAAGCCGAAAAGTATTAACTACTTGCAAAGCAACGGTAGGAGTGGTTTCTAATGCCGACCATGGATTAGAAAAATCAGGAAAAGCAGGACGAACAAGATGGCAAGGCAGAAGACCAAGAGTTAGAGGAGTTGTAATGAATCCTGTAGATCACCCAATGGGAGGTGGCGAAGGAAGAGCATCTGGAGGACACCCTCGATCTCGTAAAGGATTACCTGCAAAAGGATATAAAACTAGAGATAAAAAGAAATTCTCTAATAAATTTATTGTTGAAAAACGTAAAAAATAATATAAAAAATTTTTAATTTATGAGTAGATCTCTAAAAAAAGGACCATTTATCGATTACAAACTCGAAAAACGAGTACTAGAGATGAATGAAAAAAATAAAAAATCCGTTATAAAAACATGGTCGCGAAGATCAATGATATCGCCGGATTTTGTGGGACATACAATAGCAGTTCATAATGGAAATAAATTTATACCTGTATATATAACAGAAAATATGGTTGGACATAAATTAGGAGAATTTTCTCCAACACGTACTTTTAGAGGTCACGCAGGTAATAAGAAAAAATAAAATAGTTTAAAGATATGGGTGCAAGAAAAAGAAATTTAGCCGAAAAGCGTAAAGAAGCAAATAAAACTATATACAAAGCAGTTTTAAGAAATAATCCTACATCGCCTCGAAAAATGCGAATAGTTGCAGATACAGTAAGAGGCGTTGAAGTAAATAAAGCTCTTGATATTTTAAAATATTCAAAAAAAGAAGCTTCAATAAAATTAGAGAAACTTCTACTCTCTGCCATTTCAAATTGGCAAATTAAAAATGAAGGTGCAAAAATCGAAGAAAGTAACTTATACGTAAAAGAAATTTTTGTTGATTCGGCAAAAATGCTAAAACGAATTCAACCTGCACCTCAAGGTAGAGCACATCGTATTAGAAAAAGATCTAATCATGTTACTCTAATTATAGATAGTAATAATATTAACGAAGAAAAAGAAAATTAATATAATGGGACAAAAAATTAATCCGATAAGTAATCGTTTAGGAATTATAAGAGGCTGGGACTCTAACTGGTATGGAGGAAAAAAATACGCAGAAAAAATTGCCGAAGACGATATAATCAGAAAATATTTAAATGTTAGATTAGCAAAAGCAAGCATATCTAGAATTATTATCGAAAGAACTCTAAAATTTATTACTATTACTATAAACACCGCACGTCCCGGAATTATTATAGGAAAAGGCGGACAAGAAGTAGATAGACTAAAAGAAGAGCTTAAAAAAATTACAAAACAAGAAGTTCAAATAAATATTTTTGAAGTAAAAAGACCAGAGTTAGATGCCGTCTTAGTTGCAAATACAATAGCACATCAACTAGAAGGTAAAATGGCATACCGTAGAGCAATTAAAACAGCAATTGCATCAACAATGAGAATGGGTGCCGAAGGTATAAAAGTACAAATATCAGGACGCCTAAATGGAGCAGAAATGGCACGCTCCGAAATGTATAAAGAAGGAAGAACACCACTACATACATTAAGAGCAGATATAGACTACGCAACATCAACAGCAAGAACTAAAGTTGGAGCAATAGGACTAAAAGTTTGGATATGCAAAGGCGAAGTTTACGGAAAACGAGACTTGTCACCAAATATAGGAGCAAAAGTCCAAAAACAATCTCCAAAAAGAAATAGCAGAAGAAGAAAATAAAATAACTTTAATTTGATTAAAAATGTTACAACCAAAAAAAACAAAATATAGAAGAATGCAAAAAGGGAAAATGAAAGGTAACGCCCAAAGAGGTGCTACACTTGCATTTGGCTCTTTTGGAATTAAAGGATTAGAAGAACACTGGATTACAGGACGACAAATAGAGGCAGCACGTCAAGCAGTTACTCGTTACATGAAACGTGAAGGACAAGTATGGATACGAATATTTCCTGACAAACCAATAACAAAAAAACCTGCCGAAGTTCGTATGGGAAAAGGTAAAGGTGCACCCGAAGCATTTGTTGCCCCCGTTACTCCGGGAAGAATAATTATAGAAATCGAAGGAGTACCTATGGACGTTGCTAAAGAAGCATTAAGATTAGGAGCTCAAAAATTACCAATAAAAACAAAATTTGTAGTTCGTAACGACTACACAGAATAAAATTATAACGATATGAAAATGTCAGAAATAAGAGAGTTATCAACTCCTGAAATAAAAGAAAGAATTATCGACCAAAGCGAATACTTAAACAAACTTAAGTTATCGCATGCTATTTCTCCATTAGAAAATCCATTAAAAATAGGAGATACAAAAAAAGATATAGCAAGATTAAAAACAGAATTACAATATAGAATTATCAATAATAAATAAAAATGGAAAGAAACTTAAGAAAAGAACGAATAGGAGTTGTTGTAAGCAATAAAATGGAGAAATCCATAGTTGTCGCTGTAAAATACAAAGAAAAACATAGAAAATATGGAAAATTCGTTAATAAAACACAAAAGTTTACAGCACATGACGATAAAAACGATTGCAATATTGGAGACATTGTAAAAATAATGGAAACCAGACCATTAAGCAAAAATAAACGATGGAGATTAGTTAATATTATTGAAAGAGCAAAATAATTATGATACAACAAGAAACAAGACTAAACGTAGCAGATAATAGCGGAGCAAAAGAAGTTCTCTGTATTAGAGTACTTGGAGGTACAGGAAAAAAATATGCAACAGTAGGCGACAAAATTGTTGTTACAGTTAAAAGTGCAATTCCTGCAAGCGAAGTAAAAAAAGGAACAGTAACAAAAGCTGTTGTAGTTAGAACAAAAAAAGAAATTCGACGAAAAGACGGTTCTTACATAAGATTCGACGATAATGCCGCAGTATTACTAAACGCCGCAGGCGAAATTAGAGGAACCCGTATTTTTGGACCTGTAGCCAGAGAACTACGCGAAAAACAATATATGAAAATAGTTTCATTAGCACCCGAAGTTTTATAATAATTAAGATATGCAAAAAAAATTACATATAAAAAAAGGAGACCTTGTTAAAGTAATTGCAGGAAACTCAAAAGGACAACAAGGTAGAGTATTAGAAGTAATAGTGAAAAAAGAAAGAGCTATTGTAGAAGGTGTAAATATGATATCAAAACATACAAAACCTAATGCCGAAAATACTCAAGGAGGAATAATAAAAAAAGAAGGTTCAATTCATATATCCAATTTAATGCTTGTTGACCCTGCATCAGGAGAACCAACACGAATTGGAAGAAAATTGAACAAAAAAAATAAATTAGTAAGATATTCAAAAAAATCAGGGGAGGAAATTAAGTAATGGCTTATAAACCTACACTAAGAGCAAAATACGAAACCGAAATTATACCAAATTTAAAAAAACAATTTGGATATAAGAGTATTATGCAAGTGCCTAAACTAGAAAAAATAGTTATAAATCAAGGTTTAGGACAAGCTATATCAGATAAAAAACTTATCGATATAGCTATAAACGAACTAACAGCTATAACAGGACAAAAAGCTGTAAAAACAGTATCAAAAAAAGACATCTCTAACTTTAAATTACGTAAAAAAATGCCAATTGGAGTAAGAGTAACTCTTAGACGAGAAAAAATGTACGAATTTCTTGACAGACTAATTAGCGTTGCTATACCTCGAGTTAGAGATTTCCGAGGAATACCATTTAAATTAGACGGAAAAGGAAATTATACATTCGGAATAAAAGAACAAATAATATTTCCCGAAATTAATATTGATAAAATATCAAAAATTTTAGGAATGCAAATAACATTTGTTACAACAGCTAAAACCGACGAAGAGGGTTATGCACTGTTAAAAGAATTCGGATTACCATTTAAAAATATAAAAAAGAATTAAATATGGCAAAAGAATCAATGAAAGCTCGTGAAGTAAAGCGACAAAAAATGGTTGATAAATATGCTGAAAAAAGAGCAAAACTAAAAGCCGAAGGAGACTATATTGCACTTAGCAGATTACCAAAAAACTCATCAAAAGTAAGACTACATAACAGATGCAGTTTAACAGGACGTCCAAAAGGTTATATGAGACAATTTGGTATTAGCAGAATTACATTTAGAGAAATGGCTTCTGCAGGATTAATACCCGGAATTAAAAAAGCTAGTTGGTAAAATATAAAAAAAAAAGAAAATGACTGATACAATAGCAGACTATTTAACTAGAGTTAGAAATGCAATGATGGCAAAACATAAAGTTGTTAATATACCTGCATCTAACTTAAAAAAAGAAATAACAAAAGTTTTATTTGATAAAGGTTACATCTTAAATTATAAATTTGAAGAAACCGATAATAAACAAGGAAACATTAAAATAGCATTAAAATATCATCCAAAAACAAAAGTACCTGCAATAAAAAAAATAGGCAGAATTAGTAAACCAGGATTAAGAAAATATGCAGGAGTTGACGATATACCTCGTATATTAAACGGATTAGGAGTAGCTATTTTATCAACCTCAAAAGGTGTAATAACCGATAAAGAAGCAAGAAAATTAAATGTAGGTGGCGAATTATTATGCTACGTTTATTAAAAAATAAATACAAAAGAAAATGTCACGAATAGGAAAATTACCAATAAATATCCCGGAAGGCGTTACAGTTGATGTTAATGCAGATAACCTAGTTACAGTTAAAGGTAAATTAGGCGAGTTAACACAACAAGTTAATAAAGATATAGAAATTAAAATAAAAGACAAAACTATTAACGTTATTAATAATGGAAATACAAAACAAGCCAACGCTATGCACGGGCTATATCGTTCATTAATTAATAATATGGTAATAGGAGTATCCGAAGGATTCGAAACCAAACAAGAATTTGTTGGAGTTGGTTACAAAGCCGAAATGAAAGGACAACAACTAATAATGTCATTAGGATACTCACACGAAATTATTTTTGAATTACCACCCGAAATAAAAGCCGAAGCAAAAGCCGAAAAACGAGCAAACTCAATACTTACTATGCGTAGCCACGACAAACAACTATTAGGAATGGTAGCGTCAAAAATAAGATCATTACGAAAACCGGAGCCATACAAAGGTAAAGGAATTAAATTCGTAGGCGAAGAATTAAGAAGAAAAGCCGGTAAATCAGCAGGCATGTAATATATATATTATTATAAGTTATGATTAGAGAAAAAAGATTAAAAATAAGAAGAAGAATCAGAGGAAAAATTAGTGGAACCGAAACCCAACCTCGATTAAGTGTTTTTAGAAGTAATAAACAAATTTATGCTCAAATAATTGACGATAATGCAGGAAATACAATAGTTTCGGCATCGTCATTAGAAAAAGATATAATAGCAAAAAAAGGAATTACTAAAACAGAACAAGCAAAATTAGTAGGAGAATCAATAGCAAAAAAAGCTATAGAAAAAGGAATAACAAAAATAGTATTCGATCGTAACGGATACCTATATCACGGAAGAGTTAAATCATTAGCTGATGCAGCTAGAGAAAATGGACTAAAATTTTAATAAATTATGTCAGTAGTTAATAGAATAAAAACAAGCGACTTAGAACTAAAAGATCGTTTAGTAGGTATAAAAAGAGTTATAAAAGTAACAAAAGGTGGTAGAAAATTCAGTTTCTCAGCAGTTGTAGTTGTAGGAAACGAAGACGGAATTGTAGGATACGGATTAGGAAAAGCATCAGAAGTTACATCGGCAATAGCTAAAGGAATAGAAGATGCCAAAAAAAATCTTATAAAAGTTCCAATACTAAACGGAACAATACCACACGAACAAGTTGCTAAATATGGCGGAGCAAAAGTACTTATTAAACCGGCATCAAGTGGAACAGGAGTTAAAGCCGGAGGTGCAATGCGTGCAGTTCTTGAAAGCGTGGGAGTAAAAGATGTTCTTGCAAAATCAAAAGGCTCGTCAAACCATCATAACTTAGTTAAAGCAACAATCGAAGCTTTAATAAACCTTCGCGATGCATATACAGTTGCAGAGCATAGAGGCGTAGAATTAAATAAAGTTTTTAATGGCTAATATTAATAAAATGGCAAAAATTAAAATAACACAGATTAAAAGTACTATAGGAAGTACAAAACGACAAAAATTAACAATGCAAGCATTAGGTATTAAAAAAATGCATCAAACAGTTGAGTTAGAAGCCACACCTCAAATATTAGGAATGGTAAAAAAATTAGAACATTTATTAAAAGTAGAAAAGTAAAATAATTTACATTATATTTATTTAAAGATATGGATTTAAGTAATTTAAAACCTGCAGAAGGATCAACACACAAACGAAAAAGAATAGGTAGAGGTCAAGGATCAGGTCACGGAGGAACATCAACAAGAGGACATAAAGGAGCTAAATCTCGTTCCGGATATTCAAAAAAAATAGGTTTCGAGGGTGGACAAATGCCACTACAACGAAGAGTTCCTAAATACGGATTTAAAAATCCAAACCGTGTAGAATATAAAGGTATTAATATATCAACACTACAACAATTAGTTGATAAAAAAAATATTAAAACATTTACATTCGAAACATTTGTAGAAAACGGATTAATTTCCAAAAATGAGTTAGTAAAAATCTTAGGAAACGGTAAACTAACATCTAAAATTGATGTTACTGCAAATGCATTCTCTGCATCGGCAAAAAAAGCAATCGAAGACTTAAAAGGAACAGCTACACTAATTTAATTTTAGATTAATGAAAAAAATTATCCAAACATTTAAAAATATATATAAAATCGAGGACTTACGTGCTCGAATACTCACAACATTAGGACTACTACTAATATATAGATTGGGTTCTTTTGTTGTATTACCGGGTGTAGACCCTTCACAATTAGGAAACCTACATAAACAAACATCAGATGGAGTTCTCGGTTTATTAGATATGTTTTCAGGTGGTGCATTCTCTAATGCATCAATTTTTGCTTTGGGTATAATGCCTTACATATCGGCATCTATTGTAGTTCAACTTTTAGGCATAGCAATTCCATATTTTCAAAAATTACAACACGAAGGCGAAAGCGGAAGAAAAAAAATTACACAAATTACACGATACCTTACAGTATTAATTACAGGAGTACAAGCACCAAGTTACATTACAAACTTAAGATACCAATTACCCGATACAGCTTTTGTCGGAGACCAATCACTATTTTGGATATCATCTCTTATAATACTTGTAGCAGGAACAATGTTTATAATGTGGTTGGGCGAAAGAATTACAGATAAAGGAATAGGAAACGGAATATCATTAATAATAATGATAGGTATAATTGCCAGATTACCATTTGCTTTAGTAGCAGAATTTGGTAGTAGAATGGACGGAGCAGGAGGATTAATAGCATTCCTCTTAGAAATAGTAATTCTACTTGTAGTAGTAATGTTTGCAATATTACTTGTTCAAGGAACCAGACGAATACCTGTTCAATATGCCAAACGTATCGTAGGAAACAAACAATACGGCGGAGTTCGTCAATATATACCATTAAAAGTAAATGCATCAGGAGTAATGCCAATAATTTTTGCACAAGCACTTATGTTTGTCCCAATGATGATAGCAGGATTCTCAAGCTCCGATTCAGCATCGGGATTTGCAGCAGCTTTTGCCGATTATACAGGATTTTGGTATAACTTTACATTTGCTATAATGATAATTATTTTTACATACTTTTACACTGCAATAACAATAAATCCAACACAAATGGCTGAAGATATGAAGCGTAACGGAGGATTTATACCAGGCGTAAAACCAGGTAAAAAAACAGTTGAATTTTTAGATAGTGTAATGTCAAAAATAACATTACCGGGATCAATATTACTAGCAATTATTGCTATATTACCGGCTTTTGCCGTAATGGCAGGAGTAAATAATCAATTCTCAAGATTTTACGGAGGAACATCATTATTAATTCTTGTAGGAGTAGTATTAGACACATTACAACAAATCGAAAGCCATTTATTAATGAGACATTACGATGGGTTAGTAAAATCAGGTAGAATAAAAGGAAAATCAGGAAATGCTGTAGGAGCAGCATTTTAATAACGTTCTTTGATGATATATTATAAGACTGATAGCGAAATAGAACTAATGAAAATTAGTAATCTTATGGTATCAAAAACACATGCGGCAATAGCACATATGATGAAACCCGGAACAAAAACAATTGATATCGATAAGGTTGCCGAAGAATTTATAAGAGATAACGGAGGAATACCGGGATTTTTAAATTATAACGGATTTCCAAATACACTTTGTATATCAGTAAATAATCAAGTAGTTCATGGTATTCCGTCAAAATACGAATTACGCGAAGGAGATATAGTATCAGTCGATTGTGGAGTAATAATGAACGGATATAATGGCGATTCATGTTATACTTTTGCTATAGGCGAAATATCCGACGAAAAAAAGAAACTTTTAAAAGTAACACGAGAAGCATTATACAAAGGAATAGAACAAGCAAAAGTAGGAAACAGAATAGGAGATATAAGCTATGCAATTCAAAAACACGCCGAAGAAAACGGATACGGAGTTGTAAGAGAATTAGTAGGACACGGAATAGGAAAAAAATTACATGAAGCACCTGAAGTTCCTAACTTTGGCAGACAAGGAAAAGGAATTAAAATAAAAAAAAATTTAACAATAGCTATTGAGCCTATGATTAATATGGGCAGAAAAGAAGTAAGACAAAGTAGCGATGGTTGGACAATTTATACATTAGATAAATTACCGTCAGCCCATTTTGAACATACAATAGCAATAAAAAAAGATAAAACAGAAATATTATCAAATTTTGATATTATTGACGAAGAAGTAAAAAAAATAAATTAAAAATAAATATATGGCAAAACAGCCTTCGATAGAACAAGACGGACAAATAATTGAAGCATTGTCAAATGCTAAATTTAAAGTAGAATTAGAGAATGGGCATATAATAACAGCACATATCTCAGGAAAAATGCGCATGCATTATATAAAAATTTTACCCGGCGATAAAGTTAAAATCGAAATGTCGCCATACGATTTAACAAAAGGAAGAATAACTTTTAGATATAAATAAATTATGAAAGTAAGAGCATCTGTAAAAAAAAGATCAGACGATTGCAAAATCGTTAAAAGAAAAGGACGTGTTTATGTAATAAACAAAAAAAATCCTAAATTTAAACAAAGACAAGGTTAATAATTTAATTAAATAATTTTATGGCAAGAATAGCTGGAATTGACATACCTGATAACAAAAGAGGTGAAGTAAGTTTAACTTATATTTATGGTATAGGACGAAGTACTGCAAAAAAAATCCTAAGTACTTTAAAAATAGATAATAACATAAAAGTTAAAGATTGGACAGACGAACAACTATCCCAAATCAGAACACACATAGTAGATAACTATAAAATCGAAGGAGAGTTGCGTTCCGAAGTACAACTTAATATAAAAAGACTTATGGATATTGGTTCTTATAGAGGAATCAGACACAGAATAGGTTTACCCGTTAGAGGTCAACATACTAAAAATAACGCCCGTACTCGTCGAGGTAAAAAGAAAACCATTGCTAATAAAAAGAAAGCAACAAAATAATTAGTTAACTATGGCAAAAAAAACAAAAGCAGCAAAAAAAAGAGTTGTTAAAGTCGAAGCTTCAGGTCAAGCACATATACACTCATCATTTAATAACATAATAATATCAATTACAAACGACAATGGACAAGTAATATCTTGGTCGTCTGCAGGAAAAAAAGGATTTAGAGGATCTAAAAAAAATACACCTTATGCAGCACAAGTTGCAGCCGAAGAATGTGCAAAGGTTGCTTATGACTTGGGATTACGCAGAGTAAAAGTTTTTGTAAAAGGACCTGGTGCTGGTAGAGAATCGGCTATAAGATCAATAGCCGGAGTTGGAATATCAGTTTCAGAAATTGTTGACGTAACACCATTACCACATAATGGATGTCGTCCACCAAAACAACGAAGAGTTTAATTTTATTTATATAAAAAATATAAACATAATAATAAATGGCAAGATATAGAGGACCAAAATCCAAGATAGCTAGAAAATTTGGTAGCCCAATTTACGGACCCGACAAAGTTCTAGAACGAAAAAATTATAAACCGGGACAACACGGGGTTAACAAACGAAGATCAAAATCTTCAGAGTATGGAATTCAGCTTTTAGAAAAACAAAAAGCTAAATATACTTACGGACTATTAGAAAAACAATTCTCAAATTTGTTTAAAAAAGCAAACCGTAGTAAAGGTATTACAGGAGAAGTACTATTGCAACTATTAGAAATGAGACTAGACAATGTTGTATATAGATTAGGATTAGCTCCAACCCGAGATGCAGCACGACAATTAGTCTCTCATAAACATATTGCACTTAACGGAAGAGTATCTAATATTCCATCAATTACATTACGCGAAGGCGATATTGTTAGTGTTAGAGAAAAATCAAAATCATTAGAAATAATATCAAATTCATTGTCAGGATTTAATCATTCAAAATATCCTTGGTTAGAATTTGATGCAGTATCATTATCAGGAAAAGTAATTAATATTCCCGATAGAGAAGATATTCCCGAAAATATCAAAGAACAATTAATAGTTGAATTATATTCTAAATAATATATTATATATTCTATGGCAATTATAGATTTTCAAAAACCCGATAAAGTTATAATGATCGATTCTACAGAACGATTTGGTAAATTCGAATTTCGTCCTTTAGAACCCGGTTATGGAATAACTATTGGAAACGCCTTGCGAAGAATTTTATTATCATCGCTGGAAGGCTTTGCAATTACTGCAATAAAAATAGAAGGTGTAGAACATGAATTTTCTACAATTAAAGGTGTAATCGAAGATGTAACCGAGATTATACTTAACTTAAAACAAGTGCGTTTTAAACGTCATATCGAAGACGTAGATAAAGAAGTTGTAAACGTTGTTATATCGGGTAAAGAACAATTTAAAGCCGGCGATATTACAAGTTTCTTAAATAACTTTGAAGTATTAAACCCTGATTTGGTGATTTGTAATTTAGAACCAACAATTAAATTATCAATAGAACTACATATAAACAAAGGAAGAAAATATGTTCCCGCAGAAGAAAACATAATACCCGATGCCGAATTTGGAATAATACCTATTGACTCAATTCATACACCTATTAAAAATGTAAAATATTACATAGAAAATTACAGAGTTGAGCAAAAAACCGATTACGAAAAACTAATATTCGAAATCGAAACAGATGGTTCTATCCACCCAAAAGAATCACTTAAAGAAGCAGCAAAAATTTTAATTCACCATTTTATGCTATTTTCTGACGAAACAATATCTCTTGATAGCGACGAAAATAAAGAAAATGAAGAATTCGACGAAGAAGCTTTACATATGCGTCAATTATTAAAAACAAAATTGATAGATATGGAACTATCGGTAAGAGCTTTAAATTGCTTAAAAGCCGCAGATGTCGATACTCTTGGAGAGTTAGTTCAATTTAATAAAAACGATTTGTTAAAATTTAGAAACTTTGGTAAAAAATCATTAACCGAATTAGACGAACTATTAGATAAATTACAACTAACTTTTGGTATGGATATTAAAAAATACAATCTAGATAGAGAATAAAATAAAATTATAAGAACAAGAGAAATTATTAAAAAATGAGACACAGAAAAAAATTTAACCATTTAGGAAGAAAAAGTGCACATCGTAAAGCAATGTTAGCAAATATGGCAACATCTTTAATATTGCACAAACGCATAAAAACAACTGTTGCTAAAGCAAAAGCTTTACGTCAGTATGTTGAACCGCTTATAACAAAATCAAAAAACGATACAACACACTCGCGACGAATAGTTTTTAGTTATTTAAAAGATAAATATGCTGTTACAGAACTATTTCGCGAAATATCGGTAAAAATAGGAGAACGTCCCGGAGGGTATACCCGTATTATTAAATTAGGTTCACGATTAGGAGATAACGCCGAAATGTGTTTTATAGAATTAGTAGATTATAACGAAAATCTATTAACAGAAACTAAACCAAAAACAAAAAAACGTAGTCGTCGTAGAGGTGGTAGCGGAAGCAAAAAAACAACAACTACAAAAACCCAAAATACAAAGAAAGAAGAAGTAGAACAAACCGATGTTAAAGAAGAAAAACCAAAAACCGAGGGAGAACCAAAAACCGAAGAAAAAATACTTGTAGAAGAACAAAAAGTCGAAGAAAAACAAAAAAAAGAACCGACAACCGATAAAAAAGACGATATTAAAGCAGAAACTAAAGAAGAAATTAAAGAAGAAAAACCAAAAACCGAACAAAAAGACGACAAATAATAATAAAAATATTTAACAATAATTAAATGGATAAAGTGTACACTTTATCCATTTTTTTTATAATTTTATCTAAAAAATAAAACTTAAACATTATGTCACAAATAGCAAGCATTTATGCAAGAGAAATTTTGGATTCAAGAGGAAATCCAACAGTCGAAGTCGATGTATATACAACGTCAGGAGTATTAGGCAGAGCAGCAGTTCCCTCAGGAGCATCTACAGGAATACACGAAGCAGTAGAACTTCGCGATGGCGATAAAAAACGTTACATGGGAAAAGGAGTCCAAAAAGCAATTAACAATGTAAATAACGTTTTAAACGAAGAGTTAAAAGGAGCATATATTTTCGACCAAAATAATATCGATGCAGCTTTAATATCTATCGATAATTCCGAAAATAAATCAAATATCGGAGCAAACGCAACACTTGGAGTATCAATAGCAGTAGCAAAAGCAGCCGCACAAACACTTGGTATGCCATTACATAAATACATAGGAGGAGTAAATGCAAATACACTACCAATACCTATGATGAATATTTTAAATGGAGGTTCACATGCCGATAATAAAATAGATATTCAAGAATTTATGATAATGCCTTTGGGTGCCAATAGATTTAGCGAATCGCTTAGAATGGGCTCCGAAATATTCCATAATCTTAAATTAGTATTAAAAGAAAAAGGATTTTCTACAAACGTAGGCGACGAAGGAGGATTTGCGCCAAACCTTAACTCAAACGAAGAAGCTATAGAATTTGTAATAAAAGGAATAGAAAAAGCAGGATATAAACCGGGAAAAGATGTATACATTGCATTAGACCCCGCAGCATCGGAGTTCTACGACGAAAAGAAAAAATTATACATTTTTAAATCAAATGGCGAAAAACGAACATCAGAACAACTTGTAGAATATTGGGAAAAATGGGTTAAAAATTATCCAATAATATCAATCGAAGACGGATTAGCCGAAGACGATTGGAAAGGATTTACACTAATGACAAAAAAATTAGGTGAAAAAATACAAATAGTAGGAGATGATATATTTGTAACAAATGTTAAACGACTACAACGAGGCATAGACGAGAAAGCAGCAAACTCAATATTAATAAAATTAAACCAAATAGGAACATTAACCGAAACAATAAACGCAATAAGCCTAGCTACACAAAACTCATTTACATCGGTTATAAGTCATCGTTCAGGCGAAACCGAAGATACAACAATAGCAGAATTAGCAGTTGCATTAAATACAGGACTAATTAAAACAGGCTCATTATCACGAACCGACAGAATAGCAAAATACAACCAACTATTAAGAATAGAAGAAGAACTCGGAAACTCAGCAAGATTTATAGGTAGAAATTTTAAATATGTTAAATAAAACATTTTGTAACAAATTTTAAAAAAGCATCTTTAACAAGGTGCTTTTTTTTGTATTGTATAACATATTAAAAAAATCTAAATATATAGATAAATTTATTAATTTTAGATAATTAAAACTTTAATTAGTTATAACATATTTATTAATACATAAAATTATAAAAAAATGAGTGCTTTAAAACAAAAATTAGCAAAAAAAATTGAAGAGCATCGAGTAAGAACAACCAAACTGTTAAAAGAACACGCCGATGTTAAAATTGGTGATGTAACTATTGGACAAGCAATTGGTGGTGCTCGAGGAGTAAGAATGTTAGTAACCGACATTTCTTATTTAGACCCAATGGAAGGTATCCGCTTTAGAGGAATGACAATTCCAGAAGTAATGAAAGCCCTTCCAAAACCCGACGGAAAAGATTATCCTTATGTTGAAGGTTTTTGGTATCTATTATTAACAGGCGACATTCCTACAAAAGCAGAAGCCAAAGAATTAGTTGAAGAATTTAAAGAACGTAGAGCAGTTCCTCAATATGTAATCGACCTATTAAGAGCAATGCCTCGCGACTCACATCCAATGACAATGTTCTCAGCTGCAGTTCTTGCAATGCAACGCGAAAGCAAATTTGCAAAATTTTATGCCGACGGCTTTAACAAAATGACAGCTTGGGAACCAATGTATGAAGACGCAACCGACTTAATTGCAAAATTACCAAGCATTGCAGCATATATTTATAGAATGAAATACAAAGGAGATATCCATATCCCATCAGATAAAAATCTTGATATGGGAGGCGATTTTGCTAATATGATGGGAATTGCAGAACCTTACGACGATGTTGCACGTATGTATTTTATAATACACTCAGACCACGAATCAGGAAACGTATCTGCACATACTACACACTTAGTAGCATCAGCATTATCAGACGCATATTATTCATTATCAGCAGGATTAAACGGTTTGGCAGGTCCATTACACGGATTAGCAAACCAAGAAGTTTTGCGTTGGTTACAAGATGTTATGGATAAATTAGACGGTAAAGAACCAACCGAAGAAATGATGAAAAAATTTGTTTGGGATACACTAAACAGTGGACAAGTAATTCCTGGATACGGACATGCAGTTTTACGTAAAACAGACCCACGTTATCAATCACAACGAGACTTCTGTTTAAAACATCTTCCTAACGACGAAATATTTAAATATGTAGATATGCTTTACAAAGTTGTTCCTGATATTTTAAGAGAACACGGAAAAGCAAAAAATCCATGGCCAAATGTTGATGCTCAATCAGGAGTTATACAATGGTTCTACGGATTACGCGAATATGATTTTTACACAGTATTATTTGGTGTAGGTAGAGCAATTGGAGTTTTAGCAAATATTACTTGGGATAGAGCCTTAGGATATCCAATAGAAAGACCAAAATCATTAACAACAGCAATGTTAGAAGATGCAGCATCAAAAGCATAATATTAAACTCTAATATAAAAAAAAGTCGTAGTTAACTACGACTTTTTTTTATATAATACCATAAGAAATAAAATATTGTTATACAAAAAATAATATAATAAAATAAAATATATTAATATTACTATATCGTGATTGTTATTATTGTTGTTAATGATTTTTTAGAAAAATTAATAATAAATATCTTTATATTTTGTTTGTCGAATAAATAATTAATTGTAATTTTACTTTTATAAAAAATTATTAACTTATAAAAAAATAAATTAAATGTCAGTAAACAAAGTAATTTTAGTAGGAAACGTAGGAAGAGACCCAGAAGTTAGATACTTAGAAAATGGAGTAGCCGTAGCAAAGTTTCCATTAGCAACAAGCGATAATTATAAAAACAAAAACGGCGAAAGAGTATCAAATACAGAATGGCATAATATCGTTGCATGGCGAGGTTTAGCCGAAATAGCTGAAAAATACGTAAAAAAAGGAAATCAGCTTTTTATAGAAGGAAAACTAGTTTCTCGTTCTTGGGACGATAAAGAAGGTAATAAAAGATACATTACCGAAGTAATAGTTAGTAACATGCAAATGTTAGATAAACGAAACCAATCGTCAGATAATTCTAACAACAATACCGAAGTTGTCGAAGAACAAAAAACAGAACAAGCAACCGAAAATAACGATATGTCGGTAGAAGACGATTTACCATTTTAAATAACTAAAAATTGGAACCGGATCCATTTCCTTTAGTCGAAATAGTAATTAACCCGATAAGTTTTTATGACATTATCGGGTTGATTACTTTAATTATATTACTATTATTCTCCGCATTGCTATCAGGTTCCGAAATTTCATATTTCTCGTTAACCCCAAACGAAAAAGAAAAATTAAAATCAAGCAAACATAAAACCGATAAACGCATTATAAGTTTATTAAACAAACCCGAAAACTTACTTGCAACAATATTAATATCAAATAACTTTGTAAATGTAGGTATTGTAATACTATCAACATACATTATTAATAATATTTTTGATTTTAGAGAATCTATAAAACTTGGGTTCTTTATTCAAATAGTTGTAGTATCATTTGTATTATTACTTTTTGGCGAGATAATACCAAAAATGTACGCAAAACATTTATCGTTAAAATTTGCAAAATTTATGTCAAAACCAATATCGGTTTTAGAGATAATATTCTACCCATTATCAAAAATACTTGTAAAATCAACTAAAATTGTAGATAAAAAATTAGCAAAAAAAAGACTAAAGATTACAAAAGAAGATTTATCCGTGGCAATAGATTTAACATCAGAAGAAGTTAACGAACAAAAACAAATATTAAAAGGAATTGTAGAGTTTGGAAATTTGCAAGTAAAAGAAATAATGAAATCGAGGTTAGACGTATTGGCAATCGATATAAAATCTACATTTGATAGTGTTAAAAAAAATATTATAGAATCGGGATTCTCTAGGATACCTGTATTCTCAGAAAATTTAGATGAAATAAAAGGAATATTATATATAAAAGATTTATTGCCACATTTGCATAAACCAAATAATTTTAAATGGCAAACATTAATTCGAGGAGCATATTTTGTGCCCGAATCAAAAAAAATAGGAGGATTATTAGAAGAATTTAAAAAATTAAAAATACATCTTGCAATTGTAATCGACGAATACGGAGGAACATCAGGTATAGTTACATTAGAAGATATTTTAGAAGAAATTATAGGAGATATTACCGACGAATTTGACTACGAAAAAGACTTGTTTACCAAAATAAGTAAAAACGAATATATGTTCGAAGCCAAAATATTATTAAACGATTTATACAAAATATTAAAACTCGATAGCAATTTTTTTGACGAAATACGAGGCGAAGCAGAAACCCTTGCAGGATTAATTTTAGAATTAAAATCAGAACTACCAAAAAAAGGAGATATATTTAAATTTAAAAATATAAAATTTAGAATTATAGAAGTAGATAACCGTAGAATAAAAAAAGTAAAAATAGAAATTACAAAAAAACAAGATTAATAAATGCGCATACATATAATTATTATAATATTTTTATTTACATTGCTATCTTGCAAAAAAACATATACCCCAAAACCATATGGATATTATCGAATAAATTTACCAAAGCACGAGTATAAAAACTTTAATGATACAATATTCCCATATACATTTGATTATCCTGTTTACACAAACATCGAAATAATAAACAAAGACTCAATGTGGTTAAATATAAACTACAAAAAAAATAAAGCCAAAATTTATTTAACATATAAAAAAATAAATAATTCACTCGATAAACTATTAGACGAGAGTCAAAACTTTGTAAATAAACACCTTATTAAAGCCGATGCAATAAACGAAAACTTATTTATTAACGATACAAACAAAACATACGGAACATTATACAGAATAAAAGGAAATACAGCATCGTCGATAAACTTTTTTTTAACCGATAGTACCAAAAATTTTATACGCGGAGCATTATATTTTAACTGTCATCCAAATAAAGACTCGCTCGAACCGGTTATTAATTTTATACAAACCGATATAAAACAATTTATGAAAACATTTAAGTGGAAAAACTAAATGCCCGAAATATTAAATAAAACTTTTGATAATAATTCAAAACTTGTTGTTTGGAAAACAAACGAGGACTTAAACTTTTTTTACGAAAAAACAAAACTAACAAACAACGACAAAAATCGTATTAACAAAGCAAAAACAATAAAACGAAAAAAAGAACTGTATTGCGTTAGATTTATTTTACAAAATATATTAAAAATAACAAAGCCACTTACATACCAAAAAACAGGAAAACCATACATAGATAATAATATAAAAATAAGCATATCACACTCGCACAATTATGTAGCAGTATTTACAAGCAATAATAATAACGGAGTAGATATAGAAAAAATCAGCGAAAAACCGCTACGAGTAAACCAAAAATTTTTAAGCAAAACCGAAACTGAACTATTAAATAATTTTACGGATAAACAAGAGTATTACACATTGTTATGGTCGGTAAAAGAAACAATATTTAAACTATTTAGCAATAAACATTTAGCTTTTATCGATAATATAAAAATACAAAACATATCAAAAAAATATATAACTGTAAAAATACTTTTAAACGATTTAACACAAGAACAAAAAGTTTTTTATAAAAAAATTACTAATTTTGTTATTACTTGGTCACAAAAACAAATTATATGATTTTATCAGACATTTTAAAAAAAATAACCAATAACAAAAAACAATTAGCAGTTTTAATAGACCCCGATAAACAAACATTAAACAAACTAATAAACTTTGTAAAACAAATAAATAAAACTACGGTAGATTTAATATTTGTCGGAGGTAGCTTAGTAAACAATAATATCAACGAAACAATAAATACAATAAAACAAAACACAAAAAAACCATTAGTACTCTTCCCCGGTAGTTTAAATCAAATAAGTAAATTTGCCGATGCCATTTTGTTTTTATCATTAATATCAGGACGAAATGCCGAATTCTTAATAGGAAACCACGTTTTAGCTGCAAAAAAAATAAAACAATCAAACATAGAAACAATTCCCACAGGCTATATACTAGTCGAGAATGGAGTAACAACATCAGTCGAGTATATTAGCAATACAAAACCAATACCAGCAAATAAAACCGACATAGCAGTATCAACAGCAATTGCAGGCGAGTTGTTAGGGCATAAAATAATTTATATGGACTCAGGCAGTGGAGCAAAACACATAATATCAAAAGAAATTATTTCGGCAGTTAAATCAAATATTAATATACCGTTAATAATAGGAGGAGGCATAAATACCGCAAAAAAATTACAATCAGTTTATAAAAGCGGAGCCGATATTGCCGTTATAGGAACAGCATTCGAAAATAATGTAAATCTTTTATCAGAATTCTGCGATATTAAAAATAAAATATAAGAAATAGCAGCAGATATTTATAAGCATAATATTTTTATAAAATTTGGATAATTAAAAATTATTTTATCTTTGTAAGCATTAAAAGAAACTATTAACTAAAAATTTAATTTATGTTTAAAGGACACCCAAAAGGACTATACGTATTTTTATTTGCCAATATGGGCGAACGGTTTGGCTATTATACAATGATAGCAATTTTCACCCTGTTTTTACAAGCAAAATTCGGAATGTCGGCAAAAGATGCCGGACACGTTTACGGATTATTTTTGTTTGGAATATATTTTATACCATTAATAGGAGGCTTTTTAGCCGACAAAATATTAGGCTTTGGAAAAACAATAACATTAGGTATAATACTAATGGTAATAGGATATATACTACTTGCAAACACATCATTCGGATTAACAGGAATATATATAGCATTAGCAGTAATATCAGTAGGAACAGGATTTTTTAAAGGCAATCTGCAAGCAATGGTTGGTCGCTTATACGACCAAGGAAATATGGGTAAACTAAGAGATGCTGCATTTAGCCTGTTTTATATGGGCATTAATATAGGAGCCTTCTTTGCACCCTCAGCTGCCGAAGCAATGAACAATTATATGATGAAAGGCGACGGATTTAGCTATAGCGGAAAAATACCCGAACTTGCAAACGAATTTATATCAAAAGGAGCAGCAATAGGAGCCGATAAAATAAAAGAACTAACAGCACTTGCACACGAAAATATTATAAACGGAGCATATACATTTAAAGACTTGCACTCTTTTGCAACAGACTATATTGCATCGGTTAGCCAATCGTATAACTATGGATTTGCAATAGCAGCCGTTAGTATATTTTTATCAATGATTATTTTCTTGGCTTTCAGAAAACATTACAAACACGTAGATTTAAAAGTTGTAAAAAAATCAGAACAAAAAAACGAAAAAAATATAGTTCCCGATTTACCAAAAGAACAAACAAAAAAACGATTAATAGCTTTAGGATTATTATTTTTAGTTAACATATTTTTTTGGATGTCATTTCATCAAAATGGATTTACATTAACACTTTTTGCAAGAGACTTTACAGTTACAAGCGTAACACCTGCAGTATATACACTATTCGATTTAAAATCATTATTACCAATAATATCGGTAATTATAGGAATAATATTTTTAGTTGATAAAAAATCAAAATCTATAAAAAAACTAATAGGAGCAATATTAATGATTGCAGGAACCTTAACAGCTTATTTTGTAATAAAAGGTTACAACTCGTCTATGCCTATTAATCCTATAAAATTTCAACATTTTAACCCAATATTTATAGTCTTTGTAACACCAATAATTATAGCAATATTTACAAAACTTAATAAAAAAGGAAAAGAGCCGTCATCACCTCGAAAAATAGGAATAGGTTTAATTCTTGCAAGTTTTAGTTTTGGAATTATGGTATTGGCAAGTTTAAAATTCGGAAACGCAAATACCGAGATTGCCGACGCAATGAGAGTAACACCATTTTGGCTTATAGGAACATACTTTAGCCTAACAATATCCGAATTATTTTATAGCCCCATAGGAATATCATTTGTATCAAAAGTAGCACCGCCAAAATTAGCAGGAATGGCTCAAGGAGGTTGGTTTGCATCTACAGCTATAGGTAATTTGTTAGCAGGTCTTATAGGAGCATTTTGGGACGGTTGGCAAATGTGGCAATTCTTTTTACTATTAGTTATAATGTTAATACTTTCGGCAATTTTTATTTTCTCAATAATGAAAATATTAGAAACAGCCACCGAAAAATAATTATAAAATTAAAATCCGTAGTTTTGCTACGGATTTTTTTATTAAAAAGATGCATAAATTATATAACAACTATTCCGATTTTATAAAAACAATATTTAAAGAAAGAGTTCAAAAGATATCTATCGATGCAGGATTTACATGCCCTAATCGCGATGGAACAAAAGCTTACGGAGGTTGCACATATTGTAATAATAAAACATTTAATCCTTTTTACTGCTCGCCACAAAAAACAATAACAAAACAAATAGATGAGGGAATAGCCTTTTTCGAACCAAAATATAAAACACAAAAATATTTAGCTTATTTTCAGGCATACACAAATACTTAT
>Ga0256833_1000453_pt1 | contig 32250 bp, 25 predicted proteins | sample 356284metaG_FD_190535 | JGI IMG/M metagenome (GOLD analysis project Ga0256833, IMG submission 190535) | Hydrothermal vent microbial communities from Mid Atlantic Ridge, Atlantic Ocean - 356-284 | ecosystem: Environmental > Aquatic > Marine > Hydrothermal vents | place: Atlantic Ocean: Mid... | reverse complement strand
CCCCTTCATCTGGACAGACGCTGTGGTGGTGCCAGAGCCCTACCGTAGCCAGTTTACTGCCCCAGATGTACGCACTGAACTGGTACCGGTTTATCCCATTATGGCCCCCGAGATGGACTGGCCTACAGATTACAGGCCACAACCAGAACTTCGCGCGGAAGTGCTGGCCACAACCTGGGAGCCAAATGCGCTGAAACACGCGCTGCAACCTCTCGTCGACGGTTACCGCGCCTGGATCACGGCACAGCAACAGAAGGTGCAATTCCTGGAACCTGTTTACCGCCCTGTGGCGCAGGGAAACCTGAACCAATGTCAGATTGCTGCCAGCCGCATGCAGGAAGCAATCGACCTGTTGATGGAGGATGAAGAGGCACGGCTGGCTTTTTGCTTCGCCAACAAGGCCATGGCGTTACAGGCAAAATGGAAGGGCATCCAATTGAAGTGGCGCCCTTTTCAGATTGCCTTTATTCTGCTCAACCTCCCGGCTTTAATTAAACCCGACCATCCAGATCGCGAAACCTGCGATTTACTCTGGTTTCCTACTGGCGGCGGCAAAACGGAAGCCTATCTGGGGCTCACGGCCTTCACCCTTGCATTGCGGCGCCTTCGCGCACGCCATCGGAAGGGAATTGAACGGGACGCCTCCGGAGCAGGTGTTGGCGTTATTTCGCGTTATACCCTGCGCCTGTTGACGATTCAGCAGTTTCGTCGGGCTCTGGGGCTCATCACGGCCTGTGAGGTTCTGCGGGTCCAGGGACTTAAAGAAGGCAGCCCCGCTGGTTGGCGACCAGCGGGGTACCAGCGCAAAGAACCTTTCCTCTGGGGCAAACGCCGCTTTTCCATCGGACTGTGGGTTGGCGGCGGCGTGACCCCCAATCGCTTGCAGGGCTTTGGCCCTATCCCCTCCACAGGGCGGGGATTGCTGTATTTTGCTGGCGCTCTGGACCTGCTGAAAGGATTGCGCCCAGGATATCAGGGCCCCGACCAGAAATTACAGAAAATTGGCCGTCGGTATACCATCATTGGCGAAGGAGAGCCAGCCCAGGTGACGAACTGTCCGGTGTGTGACAGTGTGCTGGCTGTACCTGCCATGGGCCTCACAGAGGGAACGCACACGCTGCATTTCCTGTACCGGCGTGGGCAAGATTCGCTTCCTGTCATTGACATCTCGCCTCCCACAGAGCAATCACAGGTGCAACATGCTGCCATTCATGTCTATAGCAACACATACCGCACACTCTCTATAACCCTTTCCGTGCCCTCTCATGCACCACCCATCCACGCCGAAACGCTGGATCGATGGTGGTATGAAACCATACGCCCCTTACTGAGCAAAGGACAGGAGGAACCTGAACTGGTTGCTGTACGTCCAGCCCGTCCGGGATACTTTATCCTGAAATATCCCCAACAGGGCAGTCATCCCGACAAAGAAACCGACTTCGAAATCTATTGTCCCAACCCGACCTGCGAACTCAATCAGCACATATGGGCAGAAGCAGTTCCCCTCAATCGCTATTACCAGGGGAAAGGAAAACAGCCTGCCCGTCAGGCTGCATTGGGAATTACGGCTGAAAGGGAACCTGGCCTGCCAGCCATTGTGGGCAGAGAAAAATGGCAGGACATTCCTGAAGCATTTCGGGAAGCAAAATATAAATATCGCGCCCGCTCCATTCCCGTCCCGGCTCTTACAGTGGATGATCAGGTATACCGCAGAGTGCCTTCCCTGGTCATCGCCACGGTGGACAAATTTGCCCGCCTGGCGTATGAAGAACAGGCTGCCAGCCTGTTTGGCCATGTCACCCACTACCACAGTCGTTTTGGGTACTATCGGGAAGGCTGCCCGCCTGAAGCCGGTCAAAATGTAAAAAACTACCGGCCGCATCCCCCGAAAAGCAATCTCCGTCGTGAGGTGCCACCCTTTGACCCACCAGACCTGATTTTGCAAGATGAACTGCACTTGATTGAAGGCCCTCTGGGTAGCATGGTTGGCCTGTACGAGACAGCCATTGACCTGCTGGCTCAACGCCGGGACGGCGAGCGGGTCATCGGCCCCAAATACATCGCCTCCACAGCCACCGTGCGCAAGGCAAAGAGCCAGGTACAGGCTCTTTTTGCCCGCAGGTTGTTCCAGTTTCCTCCTGCAGCCATCCAGGCAGACGAGCGATTCTTTGCCACCGACCGCGTCGCCCATCCACTGGACACCAGCCGGGCAGGAAGGCTATATGTTGGGATCGCGGCTCCCGGTAAAGGCGCTCAGACGCCCATTGTGCGTATCTGGTCGGCTTTGTTGCGACGGGCTGGAGAATTGATGGGGCAGGTACCGGATTCAGAACTCGATCCTTTCTGGACTCTGGTGGGTTACTTCAACGCGCTACGCGAACTGGCCGGGGCGTTGTCGTTGTATCGTCAGGACATCCCTCAATGGCTTCAGTATCGCGGCAGCCACAGGACCCTTGATGAAGCAGGACGGCTGGAGCTTTCCAGCCGGGTGGCCTCCACGGACCTCCCGTCACGTCTTAAAATGTTAGAGAGAACGCTGCCTGCAGCGCTGGATGCTGTTTTCTCCACCTCCATGTTTGGCACTGGAGTTGATGTTTCCCGATTAAGCCTGATGGTGGTGCATGGGCAGCCCAAGACTACGGCTTCGTACATCCAGGCGACAGGTCGAGTCGGCCGCCAGCAAAACGGGCTTGTTGTAACTTTTCTACGGGCGACCCGGCCCCGCGACCTGGATCACTATGAGTTTTTCACCGGTTATCATGCGGCGCTCTACCGCTATGTTGAGCCGGTGACCGTGGCGCCATTTTCGCCAGGGGCGAGGGATCGCGGGCTGGGACCACTGGCCGTTATTCTTCTACGGCAGGCCCGTGAGATTGATGGTTACCCTGTGCCCCTGGACTGGCGTATACAGCAACGGTTGTCCGGGGAGTATCACGCCCGGGCATATGTAATGAAAGATCGGAGGGATGCCCCGGAGGTGGCTGCTATCCCGGAACTGTTTGAACAGCGAGCACAGGCTCAGCCAGAAGGGCGACAGCCTGAACCGGGAATGGTCCAGCGGGAAACAGAGTCTGAACTTGATCGCTGGCATAACCTTGCTCAGAAGCACCCGGACCCGGACGAGTTTGTTTACTATGAATACGCGATGCTGCAGCCCCCCACCCGCCATGTTGTGCTTGGAGATGCCCAGCATCGCAACCGTTTCGATCAGGCGTTTGAAAACGCACCAAATTCGCTACGCGATGTGGAAGAGACCACGGGGTTCAAAGATAAAAGATGAGAGGATGACATGACCCAAATCAGACGCTCCCAGTTTATCATCACTTATGGGCCAGGGTCTATCCTGGAAGGGCCGCATGGGCCACGCATAATCCCTTCATTAGAATTTTCCGGCCTGTTCCGCTCCCATCGGCCAACAGATTTTGAAATTACGGACAGAAGATTGTCCAGTGCTCTGCTCAACGGGGCCGGAATTGTACGCCTGCCCTCCAACGCCGAGCTGGGTAGGCCGGAAGCCGCAGAAGTGTATTGGACAAAACCGTTTCCTCAGTGGTCCCTTTGTACCCGTCATAATATCTTGTATTCACAAAAGACCTGCCCGGCATGTCTGCAAGAAGGAAAAGAGGGTTCGTGGGACAAAGCCAATCGTGAGGCTGTACGTTTTGTTCGAGCATGTCCTGCCGGCCACCTGGACGATGTAGATTGGGTATATATCACCCATTTCCACAGCCCAAACAAAACATGTCACCCAAAGTGGCTGCGCTGGAAGAGCAAAGGGGGTGCGCTGAGACATATTGAAATCGAATGCCCGAAATGCGGAGCCTCTGTTAACCTGGGGTGGGCCTACGGGCATAACTGGCCCTGCTCAGCCAGGTTCCCGGAAAAGGAAAGCGATTACCACCCGTATCGTCCAGGCGGCTGTGATAAGGAAGCCCGCATCATCCAGCGCGGGGCTTCCAATCTGCGCATCCCGGAAATCGTCAGTGCGCTGACTATTCCAGAAAGCGATACCCGGCTGCATCGCTATCTTGAAATGACCCCAGTGTTTGTCATGCTGCGTTTCGCCCGATTTTCGTCAAAGGCGGAATTTCTGGAAGGGTTACATCAGTTACAGCAGGATGGGAAGATTCAAGAGAGCATTGTGAACGAAATTGAACGCTACGAAGAAGAGACTATTCTGAAAGCTATCTCTGATGTTTTGTCTGACCTTCCGAAGGATGCTTTCCGACTTCGAAACCAGGAACTGGCAGCTTTGAAACACGCGGCTGCAAACGGGCGAACAATTCCCCCAACCAGCCCCGGCTACCCTCCCCAATTTGAGGTTATTAAGAAAAATGTGCGCCACCTACAGATGAAGACCGACCGGGTTTTACGCGTCACACCGGTCAATCGCCTGCGGGTGGTTCTGGTGCAGAAAGGCTATCGCCGGGTACCGGCCGGGAGCATAAATGACAGTACCCTCGTAGATGTTTCCTTTCAGGCAGAGGGGCGAACCTGGTATCCCGGTACCGAGCTTTTTGGAGAAGGGATTTTCATTGACATTCCAGATGATGATCTGGAGGTTCAGGGGCCTCAGGCAGAGCGCTGGTTAAAAGCCTGGCATAATCCAGAGAATTATCATCCGCAGATGCTGTTCGGATTTGACAGGCATCAATTTCATCCATTGTTCGTGTGGTGGCATACCTTTGCTCACCGGCTGATCAATGCCCTGGCCGTTGATTCTGGTTATTCTTCTGCAGCTATCCGCGAACGAGTCTATATTGATGTGGATCAGCGGACAGGGAAGGCGCGTGGTGGAGTATTGTTATATACAGCCCAGCCAGGCGGAGACGGCACCCTGGGTGGGCTCATTGCCCTCGTGCCCGAATTTGAGCGGGTGCTTCAGCGCGCGTTTTATAACCTGGATGCCTGTTCTAATGACCCCTTGTGCGGAGAAGAGGTATTTGGCCCCGGAAGATATAATGGAGCAGCCTGTTACGCATGTGCTTTGATTTCAGAAACTTCCTGTGAACATCGCAATATGAGCCTGGACCGCAATCTGCTGCTGGAGAATATGTTATGAATAAGGTTCAGATTGTGGTCACCGGACTGGCCTGGATGGGGGCAGGTATTCGCTCCATTGAAGTAGTACTGGATGAATTGCTGCAATCGGCGCAGGATGAGATATGGATAACGGTCTATTCTATCGGCAATCTGTCAAACAGGTTTTTCGGGAGAATCGAGGCTGTTCTTGCTCGTGGTGTAAAAATTCATCTGATTATCAACCGCCTTGACACCCAGCCAGAAATTGTTGTCCGTTCATTACGCTCTCTTGCCCTTCGTTATCCCTTTTTCCATCTTTATTCCTTTGAAGGTGACGACGAAATGGTTGACCTGCATGCCAAAGTCGTTGTGGTGGACAATGAAAAAGCACTTGTGGGATCGGCCAATATTTCATTTCGAGGCTGGACCACCAACCACGAACTGGCGGTGCTGATTTCCGGCCCCGCGGTCAACGAGATCAGTAAAACGGTAACGCGTCTGCGTAACAGCAGGTTTTGCAGAGAAATAAATTATTTATAAGCCGCAGCAGTTTGGTTGTCTCTGTCAAAAAAGAGCGAAAGGGCTCATCAGGAGCGGGAGGCCCCAAATGGGCAATGCTCGACACAAATTTCAGCAACTTCTCCGAGAGCTTTTCCAGTTCGACCTGGCTGACCTGGACTTCGGCATCTACCGTATTATGAACCTCAAGCGCTCGCTCATCGAGCGCTGGATCGAGGAAGACCTGCCGAAAGCCATCGAAGAAGAACTACAACAGGGCGCCCTGGCCGAAATGCAACGAGCGCAGCAGGCGCTGGAGGAAGCCCGCCAAAAGGTGCTGGATACGCTGGGGGAAGACGCCCTCGACGCTGAAGGCACCCTGGCCGCACAATACCACAACACAAAGGTGGGCAGGGAATACCTGGAGGCCCAAAGGAAAGCCGCCCACGCCCAGCCTTCCGAAGCCCTGGAAGCCGCCGTGTACAACCATCTCTATACCTTCTTCAGCCGCTACTACCAGGACGGTGATTTCATTTCCAGGCGACGCTACGCCAGGAAAGAGCATTATCTGGTGTTGCGAGGCGGGGAGCCTGTTGAACAGGATGGCAAGGTGCTTTATGACCGCATCCCGTATCACGGCGAGGAGGTCACGCTTTACTGGGTCAACCACGACCAGTATTATGTCAAGACCGCCGAGCACTTCACCGACTACACCTGGAAGGCGCCCAACGGCGTGACCGTGCACTTCAAACTCCAGGCCGCCGATGTAGAGGTCAACAATGTCAAGGGCGAGAAGCGCTTCTTCCTGCCTGTGTTGGACGGCATCGCCTGGGACGCCGAAAAGCGCACGCTGACCATCCCCTTCCACTACCGCCCCCTGACCGAACAGGAGAAAATCACCTACGGCAATAAGAAACAGCAGGGAAAAATCATCGAGGAGGCCCTGGCGCAGATTCCCGCCCGGCTGAAAGGCAACGCCGAGGCCCTGGCCGCGCTGAGCGCGGAACGGCGTAGAGACGCGAAAGGCAACCCCCTCTCCTACCTGGCTCACCACCTGCGCCAGTACACCGCCCGCAACACTCGCGACTTCTTCATCCACAAGGACCTGCGCGGCTTCCTCTCCCGCGAACTGGACTTCTACCTGAAGAACGAGGTGCTCAACCTGGACGAACTGGAAGCGGCTGGCGAAAACCTGGCCGCGGGCTGGTTCCAACTGATGCGCCTCATCAAGCGGGTCGGCAACCACATCATCGACTTTCTGGCCCAGATTGAGGATTTTCAGAAAGCCCTCTGGGAGAAGAAGAAATTCGTCACCGAGACCTTTTACCTGGTCACGGTAGGTAACATTCCCGAAGACTTGTACCACGAGATTGCCGAAAACGAAGCCCAATGGGCGGAGTGGCAAGCGTTATTCCACATTCACGAACTGCCCGGTGACCTCAAGACCAGGGAAGGCCGCCTCACCTTCCTCAAGGCTCACCCCACTCTTGTCCTGGACACGCGCCACTTCTCGCAGGATTTCACCGACCGCCTGCTGGCGTCCTTTGACAATCTGGACGAGGTCACCGATGGCCTGCTGGTGCACTCCGAAAACTGGCAGGCGTTGAATTTTCTGGGAGAGAGATATAGAGGGCAAGTGAAATGTGTTTACATTGACCCCCCTTACAATACGGGAAAAGGCGATTTTGTCTACAGAGATGGGTATCGGCATTCTTCATGGATCAGCATGATGGTTGATCGGATAGGCTCCAATCTCCTCCACCTCTTGCGTAGAGATGGGGTGCTTTTCGTTTCAATCAGCGACGAGGAAGTAGCCACTCTAAAGCGGATTTTGGAGTTCCACTTTGGAGAGGACAACTTCCTCGCGAATATTGTTTGGAATTCGACCAAAACGGTGACAAACACAGCGATTGTTTCTGTTAGTCACACCCACAATCTCGTGTTTGCGCAAGACATAAATTATTTTGTCAAGAATAGGCATCATTTTCGGCTGCCAGCATTATTAGAAGGCTTTGATAACCCGGACAACGATCCCCGGGGCCCCTGGAAAGCCGATCCTTTTCAAGTCGGAGGGATTCGACCAAATCAGCAGTACCCCATCATCAATCCGCAAACAGGGCGGGTTTATTATCCTAACCCTGGGTGCAGTTGGAAAAACGATTACAGCACGTTCCAGAGGCTCTTGGCGGAAGGCCGCATTGTTTTCGGCAAGACAGGGAAAGGTGCTCCGATGCGGAAACGTTATCTGTTCGAGGCTGAAGAGAGGGGGCGAGTGGCCAACACATGGTGGGATGATGTAGAGACAACAGCGGATGGCACGAGAATGCTTCAGCATTTGTTCGGTACAGTACTGTTCAACAACCCTAAGCCTGTTTCCCTGATTGCAAAAATGATTCAATTGGGCACCTATGGGCCGAGGCAGATAATCTTGGACCATTTTGCAGGTTCTGGGACCACCGGCCACGCAGTTATCAACCTGAACCGCGAGGATGGCGGGCAGCGCAAGTTCATCCTGGTGGAGATGGGCGAGTATTTCGACACTGTGCTTTTGCCGCGCATCAAGAAGGTCACCTTCACGCCGGAGTGGAAGGACGGCAAGCCCAGGCGCCTACCCACTGAGGAAGAGGCGGAGCGCAGCCCGCGTATCATCAAGGTCATCCGCCTGGAGTCCTACGAGGACACGCTGAACAACATCGCCTTTGACGAGGAGAGCGGCCACAAGGCTCTGGACATGTTCGGCGACGAATACCTGCTGCGTTACATGCTCAAATGGGAAAGCCGTCAGAGCGAGACTTTCCTGGACATCGAGAAACTTCAGGCTCCCTTCGCCTACAAACTGCACATCCACCGCGACGGCGAAACCCGCGAGCAGGCCGTAGACTTGCCGGAGACCTTCAATTACTTAATCGGCCTGGATTTGGAAACACGCCGAGTGTTTTGGGATGGCGATCGGCGTTACCTGGTCTATCGTGGAACCACGCGCGAAGGACGCCGGGTGGCTGTTATCTGGCGCGAGACGCATAGATGGACGTCAGAGGACTATTGGCGCGACGCTCAATTTATAGCTGAGCAGGGCATGATCGCGGATGTGGAGGTAGTTTTTGTCAACGGCGATACTTGCCTACAGGGTGCTCAATCTTTGGATGGCATTTTCAAGCAAGCCATATGGAGGTAAAACTGTGCAAAATTATTCGAAACCTATCCGAAGAGTAGACGATGCAAGCAAGAGACTAATCATGGAGTTGCTACAGGGATTAAATACGTATGGGTTTGACGTTGATAGCATTTTTTATATTAAGCAAGAAGACCTTTGGGTAGTGATCGAATTCCTCAAAACGGACCATCCAACCGTACGACCGTCAACAAGCCATCCAAACCGGTACTGGCACAAGAATTGGAGGAAATTCGTATCATTATGGAGCCTGGTTCAGGCTTTAGGAAAAGCGGAATTATATCTTGTGAACTATGAAGACAAAACCCATGCTGAAAAACAGGGGCGTCGAGAAAGGGAATTCCATGTTATCAAAGTGCGGAACGTGATTCCAGGTGAGAAAGGGAAGTTAATCGAGGAGGAATCCAAGACGATGAATCTTGAGGAAATAAAGAAGTGGTATCAGACCATCAACCAAAAGGCAAAAGGTGGCTAGGTAAGGGGAAATAAATGAGCAACCGTGGGCAGCAATATACAAAACTGGAACACCGCCTCGTCTTGCTCGCCTGGCTCAACAGCCTGTTCGGCTACGACAGCAACAAGGCCATGCTCATGGACTGCCGGGAGGTGGCCGAGGGCTTCGCTACCGACGGCCACAGCCACCTGTACCACCATCTGCTGGCCCGTGGGGATAGGGTGAAGATCCCTGAGGATGACCTGGCCCGGTACGACGAAAACATCCGCCACCACCTGGAGCGCATCAACCGCCGCCGACCGGAGCGCATCACCCTGCGCTACTTCCAGCACTTGGCCGCCCTCTACACCGAAATCGTGCTCGACCGCCTGTTCAATCGCCGGGCCCTGTTCCTGGCCGAGCTCAACGCCTTCGTGGAGGAACGCAACGCCCGTAAACTGCCCGGCGAACCGCCCGACGAGCCGTTCACCGAAAACGACCTGACCAAACTGGCCTACTGGATGGCCACGGGCAGCGGCAAGACGCTCATCCTGCACCTGAACTACTACCAGTTCTTGCACTACAACAAAGAGCCGCTGGACAACATCCTGCTCATCACGCCCAACGAAGGGCTTTCCGAGCAGCACCTGCGGGAACTGGAACGCTCTGGCATCCCGGCCCGGCGCTTCGACCTCAACCAGAGCGGCGCGTTTCGCACGCCAAACGAAGTGCAGGTGTTAGAGATCACCAAACTGGTGGAGCAAAAGCGGGGCAGCGGCGTCACCGTACCGGTGGACGCCTTTGAGGGGCGCAACCTCATCTTCGTGGACGAGGGACATAAGGGGACAGGGGGGATGGCCTGGCGCCGCTATCGCGATGCCTTGGGAGAAACCGGCTTCACCTTCGAGTACAGCGCCACCTTTGGACAGGCCATCTCGGCTGCCAAAGACAATGAACTAACCAGGGAGTACGGCAAGGCCATCGTCTTCGACTATTCCTACCGCTACTTCTACGGCGACGGCTTTGGCAAGGACTTCCGCATCCTCAATCTGCGGGACGACACCGATGAAGAGCACACCCGGCGTCTGCTTATAGGCAACCTGCTTTCCTTTTACGAGCAACTGCGCCTCTACCAAGAGCATGGCGAGGAACTGCGGCCCTACAATCTGGAAAAACCGCTGTGGGTGTTTGTGGGCAGCACGGTCAACGCCGTGTACACCGAAAACAAGAAAAAGCGCAGCGATGTGCTGACCGTGGCCCGCTTCCTCCAGCGGGTGCTTCAGGAACGCACCTGGGCCACAAAAGCCATCCATGACCTGCTCGCTGGGCGCAGTGGTCTGAAGGCGGCCGATGGCTCGGATGTGTTCCTGGGACGTTTCCCGTACCTGAAGGAACTGAACCTATCCCCGGCCGAACTCTACGCCGACATCCTCCGGCGGGTGTTCCACGCGCACGGAAGCAGCGGCCTGCACCTGGCCGACATTCGCGGCAGCCAGGGGGAGATCGGTCTGAAGGCTGCTACCGGCGAGAAGTACTTCGGCGTGATTTACATCGGCGACACCTCCGCATTCAAGAAACTGGTGGAGGAACAGGCGCCGGAAATCACCCTGGAAGAAGAAGCCATCCATGGCTCCCTCTTTGACGACATCAACCGCCCGGAGTCTTCCATCCATGTACTCATCGGGGCCAGGAAATTCATGGAGGGGTGGAATTCCTGGCGGGTGTCCAACATGGGCCTGCTCAACATCGGTCGCAGCGAGGGGGCCCAGATCATCCAGCTCTTCGGCCGCGGCGTGCGTCTGAAAGGCAAGGGCATGAGCCTGAAGCGCTCCGCCATGCTCCCCGGCCCACACCCCAGGCATATTCGCCTGCTGGAAACCCTCAACATCTTTGCCGTGCGGGCCAATTACATGGCCCAGTTCCGCGAATATCTGGAGCGCGAGGGGGTGGAGACAGAGCCGGTCATCGAATTGCCGCTCTTTACCTGGGTCAACCGGCAAGCCCTGCGGCAAAACCTGGTCGTTCCCCGGGTACCGGAGGGCAAAGATTTCCGGGAATACGCCTTCTGGCAACTGGAAGTGGAGGAGGGTATTCGTGTGCATGTGAACCTTTCCACGCGGGTGCGCGCCCTGGAAAGCACCGGAGTCGGGCTGCATACCTCCACTGTCCAATATGGCGCAGAGCGTCGCATCCCGGAAACGTCTCTCGCGCTGGTGGACTGGGAGCAGGTGTATCTGGACCTGCTGGACTACAAAACACGTAAAGGCTGGCACAACATGCTCCTGCGTCCTGAAACACCACGCCGTCTTATGATCCAAATCGACTACACCCTCATCGCCGACGAGGATACCGTTCGCCCACACACCTTTGCCGGGCGACGGCGGCTGCAGCAGGCGGTCACGGCCATTTTGCAAAAGTACATGGAGACGGCCTACCGCCGACGCCGCGAGCAATGGGAAGCCACCCACATGGAATATCGCCCTTTGGACGAAAACGATCCCAACCTGGCCTTCAACCGGGAGCTGGTTGGTGAGCAGCGCGCGGCCTACATCATCCGGGTGCGGCAATCCGACAGGGCCCTCATCGAAGCCTTGCAAAAACTGATCGAAGAAGAAGAGCGGCTGCGCAAAGAGGAGAACGCTGGCCTGCCGCGCATTGCCTTCGACGCCCACCTGTACCTGCCGCTGCTGGTGGAGAAGGCAGATGCCTTCAAAAGCATCCCCCCCGCGCTGACGGAGAGTGAGGCCCGTTTCGTGCGCGACCTGAAAGCCTGCTGGGAAGAAGAAAAGGACCGTGCCCTGCAAGGCAAGCAGATTTACCTGCTGCGCAATTTGAGCCGGGGCAAGGGCATCGGTTTCTTCGAAGAGCGTGGCTTTTTCCCCGACTTCATCCTCTGGGTGCTGGACGAGAAGAGTCAACGTATCATCTTCATTGAGCCCCACGGGATGCTGCACGCTAAAGCCTACATCCACGACGAAAAGGCGCGCCTGCACGAAAGGCTGCCCCAACTGGCCGCCGAAATCGCCCGACGCAGCGGACGAAACAACATTACCCTGGACGCCTTCATCATCTCATCCACGCCATACGACAAACTGTATCACCATTACGACGATGGGACCTGGAGCAGGGAGAAATTTGCTGAAAAGCACATTCTGTTCTTTGAACGCGACGACAAATATGATTACTTACGATTTCTACTTTTGAATGAATGTGGCTGTTGAATCAATCAACGAGAGGCCGGCAATACTGCAAGCCATGAGATGAAGATGCAAATATCTGAACAGCCCCCTGGCCCGTCGTGCTGTACTGGATATGACATAGAGCGGCCACTCGGAGGAGACCACGATGCATATAAAACTCAATGAGTTTTACAAGGAACTGCGGGAAAGAAACGAAAGAGAATGGGGCAACCGACGTTTTGAGATCGCGCGCCACCTTGGAATACAAAGCCACGCCAGCTTTTCCGATCTGCTGCCCGAACTCCTGCAAAACGCGGAGGATGCCCGCGCCCAACGGTTTGGTTTTCGGATTTTGCCCGAGGGCCTGCTCGTATGGAATGATGGCCAACCCTTTGACCAGAAAGATGTGAAGGCTATCGCCGGCTTGCTGATCTCCTCTAAAAAGGAGGATGCTATCGGCTATTTCGGCATCGGTTTTAAGGCGGTGCTTCTCATCACCCGCACACCCTGCATTCTTTCGGGTGAGTATCGGTTCTGGCTCCAGGAAGGGATTGACCCTTACCCTCTCGCGGGGGGCGAGCCCGAACCGCCCCATGTGCCGGCTCAGGTCCAGCGCATGGCAGCACAGTATACGGTGTTCTGGTTGCCGTGGCGTGCCGATGTAACCGACGAGACATTTCGCCGATGGCTGGAAGAACATGCGCCTTTCCCGTCCTCTTTGCTTTTCCTGAACCGACTGAAGACTATCGAAATGGACAGTTTGGGTCGCTGGAGTGTGAGGCGGGAAGAGCTTTCAGCGAAAGCCACCGTGCTTACACTATCCGGCCCAAATGGCGAAACGAGGTACATTCGCTTTTCCTGGACGGCCATTCCTCCCCGGGATGTGGTGCAAAAAGTGGTGGAAGCCCTGTACGAGCACGACCTGCGCCGCGAACGCTGGCAAAACAAACCGCCGCCAGGACTCTTTGGACTTGCTCTTGCTCTGGACCCAAAAGGCCGACCCCAGCCGGAGACCGGGAAGGTATTTGTATACCTCCCAACGGCCGAAGAGACTGGGTTCCACTTCCATCTTCAGGGACAGATGGCCCTGACGGGTGACCGAAAGCGTCTGAAGTCTGACGACCCGTTGACGCGCTGGGCTCTGGAGGAATTACGAAACAAAGCACCCCGGTGGCCGGAATGGTTTGACAGCGCAGGGCTCTTTCCGGCGGTCTGGCGAGTGCTGCCCGGACCTCGGGACGCGCAGGAGCGCTGGCAGGGCGTAGCAGAGGCCTTGCGCGAGGCGCTTAGAGAAGGTTCCCATTTTTATGGAGACGACGGTCGGCCCTACACCAGAGACCAGGTTTTCCTCGCCCACCGCGAGGAGATCTACGACCTTATCACGACCGACGACCTGGAGGAAATAACCGGCCGGGAAGGGGCGCGATGGGTGCACCCTGACATGCGCCGCGAGAATGCTCGAAAGGTTGTACAGAGCCTGGGAGTACAGGAGGTGGAGGCTGAGGCCATTATCTCCTGGCTGGCGCGGCAAACAGAGCCGACGTGGTGGGAAGCCAAACCTTTGCCCTGGTTGCAAAAGCTGTACCGCTACTTAGAGAAAACAAACTCTTCGATTGCGGTTTCGGTTCTCAAACGGATTCCCCTCGTTCGAATACAAAGCGGGAGTCATGTCCTGCCGGACCAGAGTGTGTTCCCACCTGAGGAGGGGGATAAAATTCCAGAAGCATTGCGAAAATACCTGGACACCATGCCGGTTGTGCACCAGGATCTGGCCACCGGGTTCCGGGGACTGCTGAGTACGCTGGGTACGCGCGACTTTCATATTGAAAATCTCATCGATCGCTTCTTGAAAAGCCAATACGGTAATGAGCAATGTCCGACACCTGAGGAAAATGTACGGCACATTCGCCTTCTCTTCATGCTTTACGAGCAGGGCCATATCGGACAGGAACAGAAATTTCGGGAATGGGGCGATTTACCTATTCTTCGGGATATGCAGGGTAACTGGGTGCGACCGCGTGAAGCTTATCTGCCGCCGGATCTTGGAGGGGTCCCGGAAATGCTAATTTACCTGAACATGGCCGGAGGCAGGCCGATAGTGGTATTCGATTATCGCGAGAAAAACGAGGAACCCCAAAAATGGGGTAAATTCCTCGCCAGGTTTGGATGTGCAAAGCTGCCAAGACTCAAGCTAAAAGAAGAAGCGATTCGGGGCCAGGAACTTGAACAATGGTGCAGGTTGAGAAATATCCAATATGAGAATATCAAATGGTACATATCGGATAAAGACAATAAGCGCTTTAAGGGGCTGGATTGGCAAATCGATGGATTCCTTGAGATTATGGAACTTACTGAAGACGCCCGGCTGTCCATAGAGGGGGCAAAAGCGTTATGGGTAATTACCGCCTTAATCTTCAAGGCTTCTAGCTGTAAACACCACATCGTTGAGTGGCCAGGACGCAGCAGAGGACAAAAGCAAATTTGCTTATGTGTAAGCGAGTCTTTGCTAACCTGGTTTTATGGATATGTAAGAAGTAGCCCTGGAAAGGCCTGGTGGCTGGCTCGCTTGCAAGATATCCAATGGCTGCCTGACGCACAAGGTCATTCGCGCTATCCGACAGAGCTCTTTGACCCGGCTTTGAAGGATCTATTGGGCGAAGAAGGATTCGTCTATCTCCATCCAGATATCCCTCTTAAAGGCCATCGAGAGTGGGCGAAGACTTTGGGGGTGCGGCTGGAAGCATCCTTAGAAGAAGTATGCAATGCTCTCGAAACCCGTCTGGAGCAATATCCAGAACCCACAATGGTTGAGCCTGTATACAAATGGTTAAACGACCAGGTTGAAAAACGAACTTCAGGCGTTGAGCGCGACAAAATTATACAGGACCTGCGAGAAATCTTTGCCGGGCGACCGTTGATCTTTGTCCCAAACCGGGGCCTGTTTAAACGGACAGAAGTATGCTGGCTTGATCCCTCTGGAGTAATGCCTTCACTTAAGAAGGCATGGCCCGGGTTTTATAACTTTTTTGTGCAGATTCTCGAGGTCCCGGAAATACCTGAAGTAAAGCATATTGCCCGTTTCCTGATAGAAGCCTTACAGGCACGCAAGGAGACTGCATCCTGGCTTGAAGCAGCCCGAGCCATCCAGGACCGCTGGGACGAATTAGACACATCCTTACAAGACGACCTGCGCGCCCTCAAATGGCCGGGGATAAAAAAGGACAAGCAAATGTGGGTTGCACCAGAAAGGCTCCTTTTGCCGGACAATCTGCCTTTGAAGCGACGCTTTGAAAATGGAGATGCTCAATTTGCCTGGTGGGCCCTGAAGGGCCTTGAGAATCTTGCCCGGCATCTGGGTGTACGGCCCGTATCCGAGGCAGAGCCGGATATAACCCGAGGCAGCGATTTGGGAGCCTGGGATGAAATTCAAGACAGGCTGGCATCCCTCTGGGAAGCTGTGCGGTGGTTTGCCACAGCGTATGGTAAAAAAATTCCCGAACATCCGCCTGAGGTCAGGAAAACAAACAAAATCGAGGTTGTGTACCGGCTGGGACGAACATACTCCGCGACGAGGCGTACAGACGCCACGCTCGATGATGCGGGTGGGCAATATGTGCTTTGGGTCACAAAAACTCAGGAGCATAATTACTCTTACCAGATTGGCACAGTCCTGGAAGAGCACTTTGAGGTGAACCACCTGCGGGAGTTCCTGAAGGAGATTTGGGACGTTCAGAGCGCGGATGGTTGGCATCGCGCCCTGAAGCGCTGGGCAGAAGATGCGGAAATGCCAGAATGGCCCGAGTTTCCCGGCACTGTCTCCACAAGAACGACAGCAGAGCATCTGCCCGCTTCCAGGATGCCAGCTTTCACAAAAAGCGGGGGAACCCGGATAGGGGGAAAGACCGGCAAAGGAGAGATTAAACGGGGCCCTCAACCATATTCGACAGGAAACGCCGGTTCTCGCTTTTCAGGCTTTACTCGCGTGCATTCCGCCGAAGCGCATCTCAAGGCTATTGAGGCCCGGCAAGAATTAGAATCTCGTGCCATGAGAGCAGCACAAATATGGCTGCAAAGGGAAGGCTTCCGGGTGACCGATGTATCGCGCCAGAATACAGGCTACGACCTGGAGGCCATACGAGGTGAGGAAGTCAGATATGTTGAAGTCAAAGGGGTAAAACGTCAGGGCCAGGTGAATGTAACGGCAAATGAATGGCAGGCAGCCAGAAGATATGATAAAGCATACTGGTTATTTGTATATGTAAGCGAGAACAGGGCTGCATGGGTACTCCCTGGCCCTGCCAGTCTTTTGAAGGCCAGCCCGGCTGCTTACACCCTGGACGGTATTTGGGAAATTGCGAAACAGATAGCCATCGACCAGGACGCAATATCTACCGCTCAAGACGAACGATAATATCCCTTATCGTGCATGAATGCAGCCATTTCGCACGATAATGTGCAAAAAAGCCCCCGAAAACCGGGGGCTTTTTTGCACGATAAGGTCTTCGCGCCTCATTCCAGCGGGGGAAGCCGATGAAGAGGCTGGTGATTTTGAGCCTTCTCCCACAGTTTCATCAACGCCTCCTGATGATGGGCCGCCCACTCCGTAACCATACCCAGAACCCGAGGCGACAAGCGCCCATCGATTACCATCAACGTCCGGATATCGACGATCGCTCGTTGCTCCCCATAGACTACATGAAAATGGGGAGGGTAGTGATCGTTGTAGTACATGCGAATACTGATTCCGAAGAAGCGGCAGATTTCAGGCATGGGTTTCCTGCACGACTTTCAGGTTGGGAAAGATGTCCTCGGGGCGTTTGCCGGTGATCATCAGATACAGGGCATCCGGACACAGGTCCACCTGATCGTCCCAGACCAGCTCACCGGCGTCGCCGATGCGCACGTCGCGAAAGCGCGTCTCGTCCTCCCATAGCGCAAAGACGCCCTTCCCCACCCACTTCGAAAGATCGACCGTGCCTTTCACGCCATCATCGTACTCGAGCCATAAACGATAACCCTCCAGGGGCTTTACGCTTACCAGTCGCGGCATCTCTACAACCTCCAACAGGCTTTCCAGGCTCAGGGCTCCCGAGGCTTTCCCTTATCTTACCACGAAACCGCCATACCTTCATCCTGCCGGCACCACATAAACGAACAGCTCCCGCGGCGCTTCTTCCGGCAATCCCATACCGCGTCCCACCTCCGCCCATGCCAGGTCCAGCAGAGGGTCGTCGGCCAAGCTCACCCGGGCCGGGCGTTTCCGAACCAGGCCTTCGAGCTCGCCCGTCACCGTCGGCGCGTCCAATCGTCCCTTTGCGGCTTTCAGCAAGCGACGGATTTCGTTCCGGGAGCGGGGAGTGACGAAAATTCGGACGTCGTTTCCCCGAACCCACACACCGGGCGCGCCGTCGCTCTGGACCTCCAAAGTGAGGTGCTCGGTACCTTGCAAAACATCCGGGAAGGCACGCCGGACCAGGGACAGCAGCCATCGTTCATGGTCGAAGTTCTCCTGCAGGGTCATCCCCATACGGCTACGCTTGAGTTGCAGATCCGAGGCCACCCACGCCTCGACCTCCCGGCGCAGCCCGGCCAGTTCCCGCCGCTGACGCTCCAGCCCATACCACAGCAAGACGCCGAGCACGCCGAAAAGCGCGACGAACACGAGCAAAGTCGTCATCGTTTCACCTCCATGTCCCAAAGGTTTCGCATTTCACGCAACAATTCCCGACCCCGGGCAATCTCGGGGGTCCGTGGGTCGCGCGACGCGAGCAGGCCCAGAGCGGCAAGGATGCTCGCCAAAAGCCCGGCCGCCCAGGCATCGTCGGCGGCGTCTGCCCCTTGCGCCGGTGGTGCGGCGGGCCGTGCGATCGGGCCGACGGAAGGCTCCGTCGTGACCGTCGGCGTGGCCACGACGACCGTGACGGGATGGGCAGGCGCGAAAGAAGTCGGCGTCGGTGTGGCGGGCCGGGCCGTCGGCGTTGGCGTCGGCGTCGATGTGGGAAGGGAGGGCGCAGAGGCCGTTGCCGTCGGCGCGAACGACGGCATCACGACCTGCACCCATTCACGCACGACGCGACCGGAGGTATCCCAGACGTCCACCCGCAACCAGTAGGTCCCGGGCCCCGCAGCGCCGCCCGGGAACGTGCCGTCCCATTTCACTTCCACCTTGTAACGCTCCCAGCTCGTGGTATCCCAGTCACCCAGCACCGCCTCCGGCCCGTCCGGGTTTTCGACCACCGCGCGAATGCGGGTGATCTGCATACACCGGGGGACGACATCGACCCGGAATACATCCCAGAAGTATCCCTGCCGCGGCCGTAGCCCGATCCCGATTTCGGGATGCCGTACGGTGAAGGTTCGCGCCATCTCCACGGCATTACCGGCCGCATCCAGCGCCCGGAAGCGGGCTTCGTATTCGCCGGCCGGCAGTGTGCGCACATCCCACTCCACATCGAACACGCCGTTCTGGTGCGCGATGGCGGCCCAGGTTTCCTGCCGGTACCAGGCAATTTCACGCAGCCCTGAAGTATCGTCATTCGCCGAAATGCGCAGCCTGGAAACGCAGGAAAGGACATCGGGCGCATCGAGGAGCAGCGTTGGCGGCGTCGTGTCCACCCGTACCGTGGGGCCCGTAATCGTGGCTTCGTTGCCCGCGGTATCCCACGCCCTGGCCATCAAGTGATACAGACCATCGGACAAGGTCGGCGTTTTCGTGTCGTCGTATGTCTCCCAGGTTTGCCCACCATCCGCGGAAACTTCCATATCTGTCACACCACTGCCCTCGTCGTTAGCCTCTACGGCTACCACGGGTGCGGTCACATACCAGCCGTTGTCACCATCCGGCGTGGACGGGTCGACATGCAAAGCCAGCGTCGGTGGTGTGGTGTCTACTTTTACCGTGAGCGGAGGCAGGTCCGTTCGATTTCCGGCCTGGTCCACCACATGGCTTTCCACCACCCATATTCCATCGGCATTCAGAACCAGAGGTGGTGTTTGCCACGCGCCCCCGTCTATCCGTATCTGCACCTGGGCAACGCCCGAAGTAGCATCCGAAGCCGCCACATTGACATGCACCGGTGTGGAGACGAACCATCCATTGGCCCCATCCGGCGGGGGTGCGTCCCATGATGCCACAGGCGGGGCCCCATCGATACGCACCTGAACGGATGTCGTAGCCGTATTACCGGCCGTGTCTTCCGCCCGACATTCGACCACATGCACACCATCACCGTTCACGCTCACCGGCGAATTCGTCCATGTACCCCCGTCGACCCGACACTGCACCGAGGCCAGACCCGAGGTCGTATCGGCGGCTACGGCCTCGACCACCACCGGCGCGGTCACATACCAGCCGTTGGCCCCGTCGGGCGCTGCCGGGTCCATGTGAAGGGTCAGCGTCGGCGGCGTCGTGTCCACCCGTACCGTCGGGCCGTCCTGGACGGTCTCGTTTCCGGCCCGGTCGCGTACGCGCAACCGCAGGGCATGAACACCGTCCCCCACCGTCACCGGCGAAGGGGCCCAGGCTCCGCCGTCGAGGGAGACTTCCTTGGAAGCCACCCCGCTCACGGTATCGTTTCCCGATACGGTCACCGTAACCGGATTCACATACCAGCCGTTGGCTCCGTCGGGCGAAGGCGGAGACAGGGTGAAGTTCAGGGTCGGGCTTTCGGGGTCGAATTTCCATGCCAGCGACGCGCTCGTCGTTCCGCCGGCAGACACGGCCTGGGCCGAAGCCGTGCCCGTACCCGGGGGCAGGTTCGCCGCCGCGGTGCAGGTACCCGTCCCGCTGCAATTCAAACTCTGCGGCGCAGCCCCTCCGGTCGTGCCGGTCACCGTGATACCACCGCCCTCAGGGTCCGTCCCCTGGGCCTCGATGCGGCCGTTCGCGCGACACCATCCGGCATTACCCCACACATCGCAGGCGACGGCCATGTCCAGAACGGGCGGACGCGGGGTCGGCGTGGGCGTAGGGGTCGCGGGAGGACATGGCCCGGGCGCACAATACTTCTGCAGATAACCGATCAGGCCGCTGCAGCAGACGGCCATGCAGTCCTGATAATCCGGAACGATGGCCAGGCCGTCGGTACACCATCCCGTCTGGGGGTCGGTGGCGTGACATTCGCACGAGACCATGGTCGTCTGCGCCTGAGGCGCGGGGAACACATCCTCGCGCCAGGGCCCCGGGCGAGCGGCCCAGGAGGCCACGACCAGGCCGATGACGAATAGGAAAAGGAGCGCCAGCAAGGACCGCGGTTTCATGGCCGTGCTCCTGTCGTCATGGAATGAGCCAGGCCAGCGCCGCGGCGATCACACCGCCTGCGAGCAGGCCCGGGGTTGCAGGGAGGAGAATCTCCCTGCTGCGACGGCCACCCAGCCACAGGTACAAATGCCATACAGCGGACACCACCCACGGCCCCCACCACGGCAGGGGCAGGCATACGGTCACGAACAGCAGCAGATCGCCCTGGCCGATGAAGCCGTACCGGGTCGCGGCCGCGTTCAACACCACGGGGGTCAAGGGGGGAACGATGACGCCCGGCCACCCCCATGACCTGCCCCCCAGGCCCAGCCCCCAGAGGAAGAGGGCTGCGATCGTCAGCGTCCACCAGGGGCGTTCCGGCAGGTTCAACGCGAGGCCCGTGAGGAACAGCAGGAACAGGCCCATGGCCGTCACCATGTCGAAGGCCAGACGGCGGCGGTCTTGCGCCACGGCCGCGCCGCCCACGAGCAAAACCGCCGACCACCAGAACATGTGCATACGGCTCTCGATGACGAACAGGTCCATCACGTTTCTCCCGTTCCTCCCCCCTGGTTCTTGCCCAAACGTTCCATGGCCAGGGCTTTCAGCCCCTGCCAGCCGTTCTGTTTCAGCACGCTTCGGAATTTTCGCGGGTCTTCCCGGTACAGTGTGGCCAGCGCGCCGGCCAGTTCGGCCTTTTCGTCGTTGTATTGGGACCAGAGCAGCGGACGGGCCGCGAAACCATCGTCGGTTTCCGACAGCATGTCCTGAATGGTGCTCAGGGTCTGGACATAGGAGGCATAGCCGCCCGGCATGCCCAGCCGGCGCGCCACGCCGAAGCCGACGGAGTGGGGGCCGTCCACGCGGCCCCGGTCGGCCCGGTCGGCCAGCGAGCGGTAGTATCGCCCCAACATGCGTCCGGCCATGCCGATACGCCCTCCACCACCGACGAAGGCGGCGATGTCCGCGGCCCGGGCGGCCCGGGTATAGCGCGCCGCGGTCGGAGTCGTCGCCCCGCCGGCCGCATTTCCGGCCGTGTTCCCACTGGCGGCGGTCGACGCAGTCGTAGCTCCCGCGGCCGCGCTTCCCGCGGCGGAGGCGGACGAGGATGCCTGCAAACCGCCGATGGCCACGGCCCCTCCCAGGGCCGCGCCGCCCGCCAGCACGGACGCGACAGAGGCAATGCCGCGCACCGTCGCCGAGACGAAGCCTTTGGCCGCATCGAGCCCCACGCTGCTCAAGGTACCGGCCACCTTGAGCAACAACCCCATCGCGGTGGCCAGCCACACGATGCGGGTCACGATGCCGAAGAGCGACGGATGGGGTGCGATCTCCAGCGGCAACCAGGTCGTGACCAGCAGGACCAGCGCCGCGATGGACGGCGCTATCAGCAGCAACAGGTAAGCCATGGCAATCATGCGCCGCACGAAGCGGAACGGCGGCAAAAGCGAGAAGGCCAGGAGAAGCGGGGCCAGGGCGGCAAACAGGAACGACGCGGCCTGGACGGCGAAATAGGTGGATACGATGCCGTATACCACGCCCATGGCCAGCAGGGTGACGATGAACAGGAAGAACGGCTGCGCCAGCCCGGAGCTCCCCAGGATGAGGCGGGCCAGCAGATCGCCGGGAGAGCCTTGTAATGCCCGGGGCCCGGCCATGGAAAGCACGAGGCGCGACAAATGCAGGGAGAAGTCCCAGGTCCAGTCCATCACCCGTGGGAGCAGGGCTACCAGCAATCCTACGCCGACCCATTCGGCAACGACTTCGTAAATCGAATCGCCCTCGCCGGTCAGATGCCGTTTGTGGTACCAGACCAGACGCAACACGGCGAACGGTACGAACAGGGCCCCCGCGACGGGACGCAACGCGCGCCCCACGGTTTCGTAGAGGCCGGTCCGCATCCGTTGCAAAGGGTGAGATGCGCCGTCTTTCGACGTCCCGGCCTTTCCGGTCGTTTGGGACGCGACGAAAAAGCGCCAGGCATCGTCGGTAGCCCGCGCGCCGTAGGCATTGAAATCCCGCAGCATGATGCCGGCCAGGTCGAGGACCAGGTCCTTCAAGGCCTGGGACGGGTCGAGGACATAGGTCGCGGCGCGGGCCGCCCAGCGGCCGACACCGCCGGATGTCGAGGAGCCTTGCGGCGGCTCCGGTGTGGGCGTCGACGGTGGGGGCGTCGGGGGTGGCGTCGACGCCCCTGCCGAACGAAATGTCGACGCAGCCAGGAGGAGCGCCACGAACAGGGCGACGAGGGCTCTACGCAGCATGGCCGGCTCCTTGCAGTTGCGGCGCCGGTTCGCCGTCGGGGTCAAAACAAACGGTGCGGAACGGACAGCCGTGACAACGCGCATCGTCCAGAAGGCCCAGGGGAGCCGGCGCGCGCTTCCACCGGGATACCTCACGTCCGATACGGACCAGCCAGGTCGCCATGGCCCCGGTCGAAGCCGGTACATCGCGCGCCGGGCGGATCGAACCGTCCGCTTCCCCCACCCAAATCTGGGGCAGGTTGGGCCAGGGCGCGGGCCCGGCCGACTGCATGGCCCCGGCCACGGCGCTCCACACTGCAGGCCCGGGCAGGAGGTGGAGCGCATACGGCTCGTTCGGGCGCTCCCGGGGCGCCCAGGCCCATACTTCCATCCGCAGGGGTGACAGCCCGACCATCACGAACGCGGCCGCGAGGCGTTGCAGGTCTACATGATGGCCGAAGGGCAGCCCGCTTCGCCAATCGCCGATCAGGAAGGCCCACGTCCGCACATACGCAAACAGGCCGGCCTCGCCGCCGATGGCTTCCAGTTCCCTGCGTACCCCGAACCGACGCTCCAGGGGTATCTTGCCTCCGGGAAAAGTGGGGAGCAGCTCGGGCGCGCGTACGTGCGGCAGCCGACTGCGGGCCGTCTTCACCTCGCCGATGTACCGGCGCACTTCGTCCAGCAACTGCCCCAGGCCATAACGCTCCAGGTGCTCCCGTAGCGTGCCGCCGCGGGTGTAATCGTCCAGGGCGCGGATTATGGGATGAGGTCGATAGTGCTCTTCGACGGGCCGCGCGCCGGCCTGCCACCACCAGGCCGCGGCCGGACACCACAAACGCCACAGGGCCAGGACCAGCGGATGCCCATCCGGGTTGGCCTCGGAGGCCCGGACGGCCAGATGCAGGGTATACGCGACGGACAGGGGAAGTGAGGCGTTCATCATCTTTCATCGTACCGGGCCGATACCCGGCTTGGCGGCCGGACGTCACGCAGCGATGTACCACAGCCACAGGGCATACGGTATCGCGGTCCAGCCTCCGGGAATGCGCCGGCGTCTTTCTTTTCCGAAAATCGCCGGAAGGAGCCAGCACAGGCCCAGTACGAAGATGCCGGTCGGTAGCAAGACGGCCGGCGGTGTGCTCAACCACAGGACGCTCCACAGTTTGGCGTCGCCCCCGCCCCAGACACCCGCCCACCACAGAAGGACGAAAAGAAGCAGCATGAGCCAGTGGGCCCATGCCGTCTCGCCCTTGAAGAGCGCTTTCGCCAGAACGAAAAGAAGCCAGGGAACGACGACCGTGTTGGGTATGCGCCGATGCCGCAGGTCGTATACCGCCAGCCCCACGGTCAGGATTGTCGTTACCATTCGCGCGACAGGAAGACGCTCAGCGCCCGAAGGTTGCGTTCCCAGTCGATGTCCATGTGCGTGCTGAGCTCGATGTCCACGGCCGGAATGCCCAACTCCCAGGCCAGCCAGTCGACCATTTGGCCGGTCAACTCACAGCCGCCGTCGTTGGGGGGATAACGATAGCCGGTGGCCCGGGCCAGGGCCTGGGCCAGGGCCACCGACCGCGGTTCGGGGGCCTGAGGCCAGCCGGCGGGAAAGATGCCCAGAGCCGCGCTGTGGTAACTCACCAGCGCTTCGACATGCACATCGGGCCGCGCCAGGAAGTCCCGTAAGGCCCGGGTTTCGGGCTCCGAAAACGGGGCGCTCCCGGCGGTTATGGGCGCATGGTTCCAGCATCCGGCGCGGTTCCAATCGGGGGCCCAGTTCCATGGGAAGTTGCGGTTCAGGTCTACCCCGTTGGCGTTGGCGCGGCCCTGGATGCCTTTGCCCCGAAGCATACCATCGGGGTTCATCTCGGGGAGAACGAACAGGCTGACATCGGGCGGGACCACGATTTCGTCGGCGTGGAGCGCTTCGATCATGCGCCCCGCCAGTTCGACGGTGTTCCACTCGTATCCGCCGTGGATACCGGCCACGATCATGCGATGCCGGGGCCCGGTTCCAAAGCGGACCACGATGAGGGGACGGCCCTCAACGGAATACCCGATGACCAGGGCTTCGCCGTCCCCCATGGGCTCCACGGTCGGCGAGGGCGTGGGGGAGGGCGGCAGGGGCGAGGCAACGGTCGGGCGCACCGTCGGCGACGCGGTGGGTGAAGGCGGCGCAGGGAAAGGCGGCGCGCCGCAGCCTACAAGCCACAGGAAGGCCATCGCGAGGAACAGGGGCCGTACCCGCATGCATCCACCTCCCGCCTACGGCCCTACTCGAGGGCCATGCTCAGGCCAGGCGATGCGGCTCTGGGCCTCACGCACGACGATGGGTATCTCGGCCCGGCACACGTATTCCTTCCGCCACCATCCGTCCAGTCGTCCGTTCTCGTCCATGCGCAACACCTGCACACCGTAGGACCAGAATGCGTCCGCATCGCCGTCGCCGTTCAGGTCTGCCTTCATCCCCGCAGGCAGTCCGGCGACCCAGTCGGGGTCGATGACGCCGCCCCGGGAGACGGTGTCCCAGTAGTATTCGGTTTCCCAATGCCCGGGTTGTCCGTCTTCGGTGCATTCGGGTACCCACTGCCCGGCTTCCTCGTCCCAGCCCCAATTGGCGTAGGAGGTGTCGCAGTAGGTGCGTTCTTTGTACTCCTGATAGGACAGCGCCCAATAGGCGTAGTAAGGAACCCGCCCCCAGCCTTTGAACAGCGGCGCGTCGGGGCCGACGGGGTCGTCCGGGAAATACCGACCGGCCTGGTCCTCACCCCCGGCGGCGGGATGGCTGGGCAGGTCCCAACAGGCCCAGGTTTTTGGTCGTCCAAAGACGCCCTGGGGCGGGAGGAAGACGGAGCCCTGCTCGGGGCAAGACTTACCGCCGTCCACCACCCGCCCCCAGCGGGGCAGATAGAGCTCCAGGGCATTGCGGGCCGGTACCAGCTTCAATTGCAAGACGATGTTACGCTGGTCTCCGACGCGGGGATTGCCGGGGGAGCCCGCCCCAGCATAAGCCCGCGCTGCCTGAGCCGTGGTCGTACCTGCGCCGATGAACTTGAAGCCCGACGGCCACCCCACGGTGGTGGCGGGATACGGGTAGATGGCCAGGCGGTTGCACGGCAGCCCGGCGTGCACCTGCAGGCGCCATTCCCAGGCCGAACAGGTCCGGTCGCCGTATTCCGTCAGCCACGAAATGCCGTCGCTCCATACCAGCCCGCCGCAAGGAGGCGTGGGGCCGGGCTGCGAACAGGCGGCCTCGACCGTCAACGCACCGCGGTGAACGACGACATCCTGGCTTTCCCCGCTTTCGCAGTCATAGTATTGATCCGGGGCCCACTTGCAAACGTTGTCCCCCAGGTCTTCCACGATGCGCCAGATCAACACCGTCCCCTCACAGGTGGACGGCGTGGTGTCCCCTTCGGCGAAGTAACTGGTGACGCAGGTGCTGCCGCTATCACCAGCGTCCTGGCCGATGATATTGTCGCCATCCGCGCGTGCATTTCGTGTCGTGACTGTCAACAACAATATAGTCGTCAGGATTACAACCAGGCCTCGTAGCATTCAACCACCTCCACACATTTGACTTATGGGTTGCTATACGGCCATGAATATTCCGTCCGCAACGCCTTCCCATCGGCAATCCAGGGGCGCTGGTATTCCAGGAACTCCTCCAGCGAGACCAGAGTGTCTTTCCACGATTCAGGTAAAGGTTTGGGATCAAGGCCCCAGTATTCCATCAAAAACGCGCCTTCAAAGTATGCATCGTCCTGGCGGTAAGCCTCATACAGCCCTTCTTGCAAGGCAGCCAGTTCACCTGCTATGGGTTTGACCCAGCGCTTGTCGTGTACAGTGCCCTGATATACCCAGAGGTTCTTATCGGGGAGATAAGCGAATAACTCTCGATATATGTTCCCTTTCCCCTCCCTGGTCAACACCGTACTCACGACTTTTCCATCAGGAAGCTGCGCGACCGCATATACCTCTTTCAATTCCAGCCATGTCTGTACCAGGCATTGGGCGGTGAAGGGGGCATCGAACAACTCGGCAAAGGAACGCTTGCGTCCGCCCAGCACGACCTCGGCCGGATAACACTTCACCAGATAGACGACTTTGCGAAGATTCCCGTTTTCATCAACATACCATTGACGCATATTTGGGAAATAAGTTGCCGGGGAATACACATCTACATCCGTCGAGAATACCTTGGCATCGGTGCGAAACGGCGTCTTGCTTCCGGAAGCCGGAAAAAGAATGGGATAGTCGTCGAAACCAAGATAAGATGTAATCTCATCTCGGTTCCATCCCAGCCCCAAAGCATAATTCCACGCCAGGGTTCGCAGGAAGTTGTCGCGGACGCACTGGGTGCGGATGACCCGGGAGGCGGGGGAGCCGGGGTCGATCATGTACTCCCATTCCCAGGCGTTGATATCTCGCGGGCATTGGGCGATGGCCTCGAGGCGGGCGCGGATCCGGGCCGCAACGGGGTCCTGCGTGGGCACGGGGGTCCAGGTCGGGGTCGCGGTGGGGGTCGGGGTCACCGTCGGCGTAAGGGTCGGAGTGGCGGTGGGCGGCAAGGGGCCCGGCGTCGGGTACGTGGGGCGGGTGGCCAGCACATAGGCCAGCACGCCGTACACGACGCCTACCACGGCCAGGGCAACGACGACGGCCCACAGGACGCTCGTGGGCTTGCGCCGACCGGTCAGCGGGTCGCGATAGAAGAAGACATCCTTCATGATCGAACCTCCGATGGAGATGTTTGTTGCCATAATGATAGCATCATCCTGCCATCCCCATCGGTGTTCCGTCGTCACTGGTCTTCGCCGGTGACGCCGGCGGCCAGGACGGCCCGGGCGTGTATCGTCCTGTCGGGGGCCCACAACGCCCCTTCCACCCGCACGGTGACCTCGCACCATGGCTTTCCATCGTCGACGCCACAGACGGCCCCCTGCAGGCGGGCAAAGGGCAGGGCGTGACGGCGAAAGACCGCCTGGGCGACGCGCTCGCCCCGCCGGGTTTCGTACCGCCCATCGGGCAGGACATGGATTTGCATCGCGCCGGCGTGCGCCGCCAGGTCCGCCGCGGCCAATGCGTCCATGAGCCGCACGGTCAACACGCCGTAGCTCAACGCCGCCATGACCAGCACGAGCAGCGCGGCCAGGAAAAGGGCCATGAGGGGAAAGACCTGTCCGCGCAATCGTGTCCTCACCAGCGTCCCTGCCATCGCTCGCCTGCTCCGTAGAAGCGAATGGTGTTTCCCTGTACGGGTTGCAATCCCGGCGGGGCGAAGAGAAGCCGCACCTCGTACCGAACGCTGCAGCGGGCGAATTCACCGGGGCCGCCCGGGACGGGCGAAACCCGGAAATGCGTTTGCCCCAGCGCGCTCCAGGCCCCCGAGACGACCTGCTCCGCGATAGCCTGACCATGGGCCGCGGCTGCCTGAGGGCGATGGGGATACTGGGTCACATACTGCGCGCAGGCGTAGGCCGCGGCCGTGGCCGCGGTGCGGGCCCGATGCAGCATCAGCCCGTTCACCCCCAGCATGGCCAGGAAGACCAGGGGGACGAGGACCAGAGCGGCTTCGGCCAACGCCTGGCCGCGAAGGAATCGCGGCTTGCGTTTCATCGCTTGCCTTCCGGCCCGGGATAGAAACGCCACAGGAAGAACACGGTACGCCCGGCCTGACGCTCTTCGACCAGCAATCCCCAGGGGCCCACGCCGCGGCGTTTCAGGCGGATGGCGGCCTCCGCCGTGCGTCCTTCGGCTCCAAGGCGCACGGCCTGCTTCAGGTCGTCCCATACCGCCGCGGCCAGAGACTGCTCACCGCGGGGCGTTTCGTACACACCCTGGGCCACCCCGGAAGCGAAGAGGAGCCAATCCGTGTTGAAGGTGCGCCAGGCGTAGAGGAAGGCCAGGAAGACGGCTGCGACGACCAGGAACAACAGCGGGGCGACCAGGGCGAATTCGGTCATCGCCTGGCCGCGAAAACCCCGGCGGCGGACGCGCGACGGGCGTTTCATGGGTTGCCTCAACGCAAGAGCGAAATGGCCCGGGACCACAGATCCGCCACCCGGGCGCCGAAGGCCCACACCAGCCCGGCGACCAGCACCAGCAACGCGCCGACGACCACGACGTACTCCACGAACTCGGCGCCCTCCTCGTCGGCATGCAATCGACGAAGCGTGTTCGCGATATGCCGGGACCACCACCAGATACGCAGGGTTACTTTGTCGAGCATTGGGCGAACCTCCTGGAAAAAATGCTGCCGATTTCAGTATGGCCGAAAGCACACCACCTTGCAGCGAAAGCGTCCCGGTCGAGCCGATGGCGTGTTACAATGTTTTTTGCTATCATGTTTCGCGAGAGAGAATATGTTGGTCATCTTGGGCCGTGTATGCAATCTGTATGAAGGATATCGATTGCTGGTCGACGCACAGCATCAAGCGCGAACATATCTGAAAAACCTGCAAGCATTTACCCGATATATAGAACGAGCCTGCACTTCTGCGAGGCAAAAATCGCGAAAACGGCGAAAGAAACGCCTCGCCACCCTTCTGTTCATCGCGCTTCTTTTGTCGTGCGTCGGCTGCTCCACACTTACCCTGTCTCTTCGAGCGTCAGGCCCTCTGGTCGCATATCTTCTGGTCGAGGCCGGCTTGTTCGCCAGCCTGGCCGGCCTGGGGCTTTCATTGCTCTGGCTGACAAAAATCGCCTCGTCCAACGAGGCATATCTCTCCCCGAAAATCGAATTGTCCATACCCCAGACAACCTGGACATGGCTTCGGAAATGTGAGGAAAAAATCCATCCGTACGCGCCATTGGCCATGATACGTGGCGGCTGGAAAGGTGAACAACGACTGATTTCTTTCTTGACCGCTTCGCTGAGGCGAAGCGACGAAATCGTTTTGGGCCTTGCTTCGTTGCAAATGGTCAGGAGAAGTGACATCGACCTGTTGCTGATTTCCGAACGCGGCATCTGGGTGCTTGAAAGCAAATACTGGCGGGGGCACATCCAACGTGAAGCGGATGGCCGATGGCTGCAATACAACGGCATGTCCATAAAGTCACATCATCCTCCCGATCGGCAAGTTCTGGCATCTCGGCGCCACATCATGCGCTTCCTGGAACAACGCTTTCCCGGTCACTCCTGGGAACAATGGGTATTCGGCAGCGTCGTCTTCACGCATCCGCATTGCTCGTTCCAAGCCAAAGCCTCTCCACCCGTATTTTGCGGGGGGCCAGAACAGTTCTTTTCGTTCTTTCTACAACACCCCCGAATTCCTGCTTTGACCATGGATCTGCGACTTCGGATCGCCGAGGCCCTTCTTGTACACGAGGCAGGGCCTGCCGCCCAGGATGAGACATACTGGCGGAACGATGCAGCCGAACTGGCTCGACAGGAAATCCGGCGAATATGGAATGCCCTTGCCGTATATCATCGAAATTTGACCTCCTTGTATTCCAAATGCCGGGATGCGCCCACATCTCACCGCACGAACGCGGGGGCCACACCGGAAAGCAAGAGGCCGATGATGGCGAAGATGCCGTAGATCACGGCGCGACGCTTGACGGTGGCGGCCCGCTCGAGGGTGGCGTTGCGAATGTCGCGCCGTACCGCGTCGCGCAGCGCGTTCACCGCGGGGCCCAAGGGCCGCTGACGCAGGAAATAACCTTCCAGGTCGTTGAGGAAGAGGCGCATGTTCGTGTCCGCAGGGTCGGGTGTGTGGGCGCGCATACGCTCCAACGCGGTGCGCACGTCCTCGACTTCCATGCGGGCCACAAAGAAGGCCAGGAGGTTGCAGAACGGCCCGCCCAGCGCGCCGGTTCGGCGCAGGGCCTCCTGGACGCCCACGCCGGATTCGAGATACACGGACAGTTGCGACAACCCCAGGAGCATGTTCTGACGCAGGTGCATGGCGCGCCGCTTCACCGCGTCGCGCAGCCGGACGCCGGGCCTGCGGTAGGCCCAGATCAACACGGGCAGCGCGAACGGCACGGCCAGGGGGGCCGCGCCTATGGCGGCAAGGAGACCGCCGCCCAATGCGGCCAGCACCAGCCCCATACTGAACGAAGACAGCAGGGCGGCATAGTACGCACCCGGCGTGGCGTAGGGGTGATAACCGCTGCGGCGGATCAGCTCCACGACATGGTGCCGCTCGAGGACCGCGTCGCGGTCGAAATAGCGCGGGAAGAGGATGCCGAAGACCAGCACCCAGGTGGAACGCCGCGGACGCCCGTCCTCGAGCGGCGCTTCGGTCGGGAGATGCAACATGTCCGGAGCGGTGCGCCGGACCCGCAGCCCTTCCAGGAAGTCGTACACGGCGACGAAGACGAGCACGGCCAGGACGAGGGACACGATCATCGTCGTTCCTCCACGGTGTGCAGGCGTGAGATGCGCCCGGGCACAGGGCCGGGCAAACGCCCGAAATCGCTCCACGATGCCAGCAGGACCGCGGCCTGACGCGGTTGCAGGCGTCGCGCCGCGGCCCGCACGGCCCAGGGGCGTCCCAGGACGGTAAAGATCAGGCGGACCTTACGTCCCCGCGCCCACTCCTCGGCCATGGTCAGACGTATCGCGGCGCGTTCGGCGATACGCCTTCCGGCCTCATGCCCGCTTTCGACCTCCAGCCAGAAGAGCGTATCCTGTCCTTCCCACGTGCCGAAGGCCAGGCCGTCGGGGGCGAAGCGTCCCAGGCCGGGGATGGTGACCTCGCTCCAGCCCATGACGACGACATACCCGGACTTTCGCAGCCAGGCGTTCCACAGGCGTGCCGTACGGCGATGCCGCGACGAGGCCCGACTGCGGCGCTCCCGGCGAAAGGGAAAGGGCGTGCCGCGCGGCACGCACCACAGACGCAGGGCGGTCGAGATACCCCGGCGAGTGGGCGTCCAGAGTGGACGCCCCTGCCCATCACGCTGCCGGCGCACGAAGCCCCGGCGCATCAGCAGATACAGATGTTCTCGGGCTGCCGTGATGGAGAGCAGCGCGCCGGAGGCGATCTCCGCGGTGTAGGCCCGGGCCAGGCGCACCGTGACCTCCAGGGTGCGCCGCGTCCTGCCGGGCGGCAGGGTAATCTCGAAGGCGGGCGCGGGCAACGGGACACCATGCCGGGGCGGCGGGAACGAAAAGTCTCCGGGAGACGGCGGCGTTTCGGATACGGCCACGGGCACGGGGAAATGTCGGGCGTGTTCGCGTAACAGGCGGGTCGTCGGCTCGTGCGTCACCGGCACGACCCAGAGCGCCGCGCCCGGGCGGCGACGCGCCAGTACGCCCACGGCCCTGCGCAGGGCCCGCATCCAGGTCCAGGGCGGCAGCGCGGGGCTGTAACGGGCGACGAAGAGGTCGCCGTACCCATTCCCCCAACGAGGGGCAAGGTGCTCGTGGAAGACGGCCTGACGCACACGGACCATGACGATAGCCTCACGGACGACGACAGTGGGCGGGGGCATTGCGCCCCACGGGGACGAGGGCC
>Ga0256833_1000452_pt1 | contig 32316 bp, 30 predicted proteins | sample 356284metaG_FD_190535 | JGI IMG/M metagenome (GOLD analysis project Ga0256833, IMG submission 190535) | Hydrothermal vent microbial communities from Mid Atlantic Ridge, Atlantic Ocean - 356-284 | ecosystem: Environmental > Aquatic > Marine > Hydrothermal vents | place: Atlantic Ocean: Mid... | reverse complement strand
AGTTAGGTTGCCTTGCCGACAGTGTTGACTATGCACCTGCTGAAAACGGGGGCCATCTCTTTAACTATGACGCCGTCCCTGATAATCAGTATCCTCTGAGCGCAGTTAGCGACCTCGGGGTCGTGCGTCACCATCACGATCGTCTGGCCCGACTTATTGAGCGAGAGGAATGTGGAGAGAACCTTCGCGGCAGACGCCCTGTCAAGGTTCCCCGTTGGCTCGTCCGCTAGGAGTATGGGCGGCTCGGTGACCACGGCCCTAGCTATCGCGACCCTCTGCTGCTGCCCGCCGCTGAGCTGTGTGGGCCTCTTGGGGAACCAGGACTTGTCCCCGCCTGCCCTGAGGAGGGCTCTCTCAACGAGCACCCTCCTCTCCTTCCTGGGAAGGCCCCGAGGTATCAGGGGTAGCTCTATGTTCTCATACACAGTGAGCCTGGATATGAGGTTGAATTGCTGGAACACAAAACCTATCTTCTGGTTCCTTAGCCTCGCCATCTCCTTCGGCTTGAGCTTCGATATGTCGACACCGTCTATCAGCACTCTGCCAGATGTCGGCACGTCCAGGGAGCCGATCATGTTCAAGAGCGTCGTCTTCCCCGACCCAGAGGGCCCCATGATCGCTATGAACTCCCCTCTCCTTACCGCTAGGTTAACGCCTCTTAAGGCGTGGGTCTCTACTTCACCGGTCTTATACACCTTCCTAACATTCTCGAGCACTAGTACGTAGTCGCTCATCCTCACCTCCTCCTACGCCTAATTACTATGCCGATCAAAACACCCACGGCGAGTGACGCCGCGCCAACAGGTATGAGGTAATTCCAGAGTGAGGAAGGTGTCGGGGGAGGCTCCGTCTCGGCCCCCGGAACCTCAACACCGAGTATGCTGAGGTACTTAGAGGGGGTCTCGTTACTCGGTAACCTCACCATAACCCGGACCGTGAGCGTGTACTCGCCCTTCAGGAGGGTGTCACCGGTAAGGAAAACAGCTGCGGAGTCGTTCTCGGGGTCCATGCTCGCCCCTCCCAGCTGGCTGAGGGCGACGCTCGCTGCTCCGGGGTCGTTGTGCGCTGAGTAGTTGAAGAACCTGAACAGGCTCAGGTACCACGTACCGTTCATGACGCACCCATACCCTGCGTCATTACATGGTGGTAGCCCAAGAAGCGGCGTCACCGACGTTGCTGGAGGGTACTTCGTGAGCTGGTAAGCGCTCGGGGAGAGCTGGTTCTTGTCCAGCTCCGCCCCCGGTGTTAGGAGGACAACCTTCTTGTCTGGCCTAGTTATGGATGCGAAGAATCCCACGCCTATAGTGAAGTACACTGGCATTTCCTTGATCATGAGGAGTGCCCGGAAGTCGGTTGGGGAACCCCCTACTATGTACACGGTCGCGTTTATGCCCTCAACGATAACCCAGCGGTAGTTGAGCGTTGACCTTAGGTTAGCGAGGATCTGGGGATTGTTAGCAGCCGCTGTAGCGATCTGGGGATCCATTGCCTTCAGGTATGTTAGGAGGTCGCCGTCCTTGTCGAGATCTAGTACAATTCTCCACTGCGTGACTAGGGCTGTGACAGCACCGCTTGATGGGGGCGTGGTTGTGGCCGAGTTTCCCGCTGGGGTGGTCGTCGCCGTAGTTGATGTCTCGGCAATAGTTAAGGCAGGTGCTATGAGTCCTGCAAGGATCATTATTGTGAGTGCTTGGGCGGTGTGCACTTTGTTCAGCATCCACTGCACCTAAGGGGAGTAGATGGATCTGGGGTAATAACTGAATTATGTGTTTACGGTATATTGAAAAACAGGACTAGGGTGTTGCGTACTTACTTCTTGGGCTGGAGGGCCTGCTTGGGCTCAGAGGCCCTCTGGAGGAACTTCCTGGCCTCCTCGACCTCCTCCTTCGGGACCTCCTTGTAGCAGAGCCACCAGTCGAAGCACTTGTACTGCTTCAACCTCTCCTCAGCCTCCTGCTCTGTGGAGGCCGGCGGCACGATCACGTTCTCGCCCACGACCTCGTTGTTCGGCCAGTTTGCTGGGGTTGCGACACCGTACTTGTCGACGACCTGGAGGGCCTTGAGGAGCCTCAGTATCTCGTCGATGTTCCTACCGGTCTCTGGCGGGTAGTAGAGTATTGCCCTTATCACACCGTTCGGGTCGACGATGAAGACCGCCCTGACGGTGTGGGTCGGGAGCGCTGGGTGGAGCATGCCGAGCTTCCTCGCCACCTCACCGGTTGGGTCAGCGATTATCGGGAACGGTACCTTAACACCGAGGTTCTCCTTTATCCACTCGACCCACTTGATGTGGCTGAAGGTGCTGTCTACGCTGAGACCGAGTAGGTCGGCGTTGAGCTTCTTGAAGTCCTCGTACCTGACGCTGAAGGCGTAGAACTCGGTCGTACAGACCGGTGTGAAGTCTGCTGGGTGGCTGAAGATCACGAGCCACTTCCCTTTGTAGGCGTCGGGTAGCTTTATCTTGCCCCTGGTGGTCATTACCTCCATCTCGGGTAGCTTCTCACCTATAAGTGGGATCTGTCCGGGCATATTCGTTCACCAAATATACTGTTGGGTTACCTTATTTAACTTTTTCCTTAACAAGTTTGATAACCCGTTGTAGCTAATTGAGTTATAATTTGGATATAAATTAACCTACCTTAAACAGCGTTAATGGTTGAATCCGGATGCCTTCCTGTATATGCCGTAGAGAGGGGGAAGAACACCGTACTTAACAGCGGGGGCGACCAGCTCCGGCCTGTCAGTAGTTATGAAGTTCACGCCGGCATCGGCAAGCTTCATTGCCGTGGCCGCGTCGTTAACGGTCCAGACCATCAGCCCTAGTCCTCTCACCCGGAACTCGTGGATTAGTTCCTCATCGACGAAGGAGTAGTGAATGGATGCGCCCTTCCCTCCGGCCTTCATTATGACTTCCCATGGCCTTACTGGCCTCGAGTGCAGCGTCGGATAGACAATGTGTCCCCACTTCTTCGCCAGCCTGTGAAGGAGGGGGTGGTTCTTCGAGGTGAATATGACGTCGCCGATATCTTCGAAGGCATGTGGTGGGGCTGTCTTTATGTCGAGCACGATCACCTTGGCCCCCATTTTCCTCGCTGCGTCGAGTACCTCCACTACCCTGTACTTCCTAAGTCTTGTCGTGAACGCATGGAGTACCCACCTGGCGACTGCCCCGCTAAGTCTCTTAGGCTGGTTCTCGGGTGGGTGAGCGATCTCGGGCCAAAAAACATCTATCTCTACGCCGTCAGCCCCGGAGCTGAGGTATCGGGCCACCTTACTTGGGGTGTTCGCGGCATGACCTACTACCAGTGTGCTCATTCCTTAGCCAGCTCCTTACCCCTGTAGTATGCACGTATTGAGGTCTCCACGGCCTTAGGCCGAAGTATCGCCGATATGCCGGCCTCAACCGATTCGTCCTTCAGCATCCCCACAAGCCCGTTCACGTACCCGAGGAGAACCATATTAGCGGCCCTGTAGTTGCCGATCTTCTTGGCCTCCTCCACAGCGTCCACGAAGCGAATGGAGGGGAGAGCCCTCCTCAACTCCTTCACGAGCTCCTCCTTACTCGGCCTCGGGGCTATGCCCAGTGAGGAACTGACGGGTGGCTTAAGCGTTAGGGCGACTACGGCGACACCCCCCTTCCTCACGTAGGGGATCCTCCGGAGCGCCTCGATCAGCTCCATCCCTATGAAGACATCGGCCTCCCCGTGACCGAATAGGGGTGAGGTGACCTCCTCCCCTACTCGCACGAAGCTCATGACGGAGCCGAAGCGCTGGGCCATTCCCAGAGTCTCGCCGGTGCGGACTCTCAGGCCCTCAGCTACCGCCGCGGCCGCTATTACCCTCGAGAGTGTGAGGCCTCCCTGTCCCCCGACAGATGCGATTAATATGTTCAAAACTTTCTGGGCCATCACGATCACCCCCTCTCAACCCTAATGATTGCGTCGTACGGGCAGTACCTGGCGCACAGGCCGCAACCGGTGCAGTCCTCCTCCATTATCCTCACCTTCCCGTCCTCAGCCACGTACAGCGCTGGGCAACCAGTGACCCTGACACATGCCATGCACGACGTGCACTTCTCGGGCACTACCCTGTAGACAGCCTTGACACCCTTTACCCTCGCCTCCCACAGGGCGCACGGGTGCTTCATAATTACTACCTTGACGCCAGGCTTCTTCACAGCCTCCTTAACAACCTCTATCGCCTTGTCTATGTCGTATGGGTCGACAACATAGACATGCTCTACGCCAATTGCCTTAACGACCTCCTCTATCCTCACGGGCCTCGCCTCCCTCCCCGTCTCTGTCCTCGCCCAAGCCGGGGTGGATTGGTGGCCTGTCATCGCTATTATGTCGTTGTCGAGGATCATCACGAGCAGGTCGACCCTCTTATGGACGGCCTCAATAAGCGACTGTAGACCCGCGTGGTAGAAGGTCGAGTCACCTATGACAGCGACCACAGGACCCTCGAAGCCCCCGATCTTGAGGCCAGCAGCCATGGAGATCGATGCACCCATGCTGTGCTCTGTCCATATAGCCTCAAGCGGCGGGCTGACCCCCAGCGCGTAGCAACCGATATCACCAAAGACCGGGACCTTCGTAGGGCTGTACCCAGCCTTAGCCAGGCCGAAGCGCAGAGCAATGAACGAGTTCCTGTGCGGGCACCCCGGACACAGCGGTGGAGGCCTGGGCGGCGCCTTATCCTGCGCCTCGGCCTCCACTGATCCACCTGACCTGCCGAGGACTGAGTTAAGGGCCGCCGCCACGTGGGCAGGGCTCAGCTCGCCAACCGACGGGATGAGGCCCTCCTCCATCCCCATAACCTCAGTATCGGTGCTGTGGAGAACGGCCTTTAGGGATATCTCCAGGTACGGGCTCAGCTCCTCAAGCACCAGGACCTTTCTGCACCCACCTAGCTCCCTCCTAACCCACTCCCTCGGTATTGGGTGAACCATCCCTAACCTGGCCACCTTAACCCTATCGGCCACACTCTCTCCAAGGGACTTGAGGGCCTCCCTCAGGTGGCCGCAGGCGACCCCCTCACAAACCACGCAGTAATCGCCGCTACCTTCGGACGAGACGAGGCCCTTCTCGACAGCTAGCTCCTCCGCTTTCCGCAACTGCCCGAGGAGCCAGGCATGCCTCTCCCTGTTCCAGCTCATCCCGGCCCTCACGAACCTCTTGACATCCTTCTTGAACCCTCTATACCTCACCGGCTCGACTGCCTCACCGAAAACAACGTCTCCCACAGTGTGAGAGACCCTAGTCGTTGATCTAAGAATAACGGGGAGCTTGAGGGCCTCGCTGAGCTCTATAGCGGCTCTAACGAATTTCCTGGCTTCGTCGGGGTCTACAGGCGATATCATGGGGAGCCCTGCCATCCTGGCGAACCAGCGGGTGTCCTGCTCGGTCTGTGTTGTGTGTGGACCGGGATCATCGGCAATGTAGATGACCAGGCCTCCCTCGACGCCGCCATAGGCCGCGGAGACGATGGGGTCGGCGGCCACGTTAGCGCCGGGAGCTTTCATAGTCACCATCGATCTGGCCCCGCCTATGGATGCTCCGTACGCGATCTCGAAGGCGACCCTCTCGTTAACGGCCCACTCCACGTATATCCCAAGCTCGTGGGCCCTGTAAGCGTGGAGCGTCATTATTACTTCCGACGAAGGGGTGCCAGGGTACCCTGTGACGACGGAGATCCCGGACTCGATAACGCCCCTCGCGATGGCCTCGTTCCCGAGAAGCGCCGCCCTTGTCCCCGGCGGGGCGCGGAGGACGTCGACGCGCCCGATCTTCCCCATTAAAGTCTCCCAGGTTCCTCAACGATCTCAGAAATTTAACGATGATCCTTAATCATGCAGTATTAATTTCCTTGTACATAGTGTAGGGAACACTTAATGGAATGCAACTACGTCCTCGTAAAAACTGAGTTAGGCAATGAAGTACTGGCGGCATCCCATATCAAGGACATCGACCCCGGAGCGAGGGTCATACCGTCCCCAAGGGGGCTTAGGGGCCTCGTGCTTATTGAGCCATCGATGATCAAGGAGGAGGTCGCTAGGCTGATAAAAGAGAGGGTGCCGGAGGCCACGAAGGTCATCGTAGCCCGTAAGTGTGTTGAAGCCGACCCAGCGAAGATAGCTGAAGCTGCGGCTGAAGCGGCTAAGGACGTTATCGGGGCTGGGCACTCCTTCGCTGTCAGGACTACAAGGAGGGGTAGGCACAGCTTCACGAGCATAGACGTTAACGTGGTTGCCGGAAGGGCTGTCCAGGAGGTCACTGGCGCGTCGGTGAATCTCCGTGAGCCCGACTGGGTGGTTGCTATAGAGATACTGCGTGACCTAGCAATAATAGCTGTCTACCCAGGTAGCGAGGAATGGAGAAAGTTCGGCAAAGGAAAAAGAATTGTGAGGAGAGCCTTAAGGAGGGTGAGTGTCGGGCAGATACCGTTCCTCGGCCCTCTTGATGCCTGCAGAGAGATGGGTGCGAGGATAGGTAGGGGTGTGCAGAACTTCGAGGTAGGGGAGTACGTCGTCCTCCTCGACAAGCCAGTAAGGGGGGAGGAGCTGGCGGCATTCCTTTCGGGGCTCGAAGAGGGCATGAGGGCAAGGTACGAGGTCCAGAAGAAGGCATATGCTGACGGGGCGTGGCGTACGCCGACATACGTGTACGAAATATACCAGTTCGTCAGGGCGAGAAGCAACGAACCTATAATCGTGTTCGAGCCGGAGGGCGACTACGTCCTAGACAGGGTATCTGAGCTGAGGGAGATCTTTAGGAGAAAGCGCATTAACATGCTCTTCGGGTCGAGGGTAGGCGTGCCTGAGGGGGTGTACAGGTTCGCTGACCTCGTCCTAGATATAGCGCCTGGGGTGACGCTCTCAACAGAGTTCGCCGTCCCCGCAGCACTCATGGCCATTATCCAGGCCCTCTACCCGTGGCTCGGCGGCGAGGAGTCATGACCTCCTTATTCAGTATAACTATTAGCTTCTCAAATGCCTTCAGCGGTATTCTTGCACCAGCAGCCTCTGGGTGACCGCCGCCAGTCCCGCCCAGATGCTTGATCGCTAATCTTAGCACCCTGTTCAGGTCTATAACACCCTTCGTAGCCCTTAATGACATAACGTATGTGTCACCCCGTCTCTCAGCGGCAATACCTATCAGCGAACCAGTCAGGCCCCTCGCAAGTGTTGCTGCTATACCAAGGGAACCCGGCGGATCGATCACGTATGCTACCGCTCCCTCCACCTCCACATTCTTCTCTACCCAGTGGAGGAGTTCCTCGTTCTGCGCCGCCTGCTGAACCGCCCTAACTAGGAGCTCGGAGTTCTGAGACGGTAGCCTGTTCTCTGAGAGGTAGGCCACGACCCTTCTCTTGAAGTCATGGAGTTTTCTTGAGTGTTCAAGGGCCTGTGAGAGCACTCCCGATTCGAAATAGATTATTCTCTTGTCCCACATCGAGAGGGTCGACCTCACCCACTCTGTCTGGTCGAGATAGTCGGCTATTGCTCCATAGAGTGCGACCCTGCTGTATTCTCTGCCCAGCCTTTTGGAGAAGTACCTGTAGGTTAGCTCGGAGGCTGAAGCCCCTTCTTCGTGGAAGACCCTCGCCGGCAGGTCTTTGATGCTGAGTTCGAGGGGGCCTGGGTGGTGGTCTATGTAGGTTATTTGTCCCTTGTACGAGCCCATAAACTCGATTAGCTCGATGGCGTGTGACTCGCTTATAGCTATGTCGACTATGACGACGTCTCCCTTGGCGAACTCCTTGAGGTCCTTAACGAGGTCTGCTGGGTGACTGAAGTAGACCTTGATTACGGAGTACTCCCGGCGGAGGGCAGCGACTGCGAGCGCTGCTGAACAAACTCCGTCTGAGTCGCCATGCGCTATTATGGTGAGTTCGTCCGCGCCCATACAATCATCTAACTTAATGACGTGTTTGTGAGGTAAAAGGTTACCATTTTACCGCAGTCGCTGGTGAGTTATTGGGCCGATGAAGACCCGTCGGACGGAGAGGAGCCGTGACTGCTCCCTCGGCTGCGTCGGAGGCCCTCATCTCGTCGCGCAGGAGATGCATGGGTCGTAGTTTCTCACGATCAGTGCAGACGCCCATTCGGCAGTCTCCCTGCTCCTGAGGAGCTCGCTGGGTATGTGATTCATGTCCTCCTCAGCGGCCGCTAGGTTGGCTACTGTTGGCGGCAGGAGCTCGGCCTCTATCACCCTGCCGTCAGCGCCTATGACGTACCTGTGGTATAGAATGCCTCTAGGTGCCTCAATGGCGGCGAAGCAGACTTTTTCCTCGCCTGGGGCCTTTGGGCACTCGGTGTTCCATACTCTATATCTATCGATCTCCTCCACCGTATCCCTGACCTCGAGGAGCGCGTGGATTATCTCGGCCGCTCTAATGACTATCGAGTCAGCCATGCTCCTCGGTGTGAAACCCGCCTGCTTTAGCAGGTCCCTTGCCTCGGGCCTCAGCCTGTGGTCGAACCTCATGTACCTCGGTATGGGGCCTAAGGAGAATGCCTTGCCTTTATGTCTCAGTCTAGGTGCGTTGGAGTACGGTGGCTTCTCCTTTTCAAGCATCGTGTAGAGGCTTAGGGCGTCGCCGGAGTAGTTCATCAGCACCACTTCCTGCCCTAGAAGTGGGTAGCTCTCCTCGAGCACTGAACCGCCCTCCCTTAGGGGCGGCCACTCAGGCCTCTTCAGCTCCAGCACGATCTCGAGGAGCCTGGTGGCAGTTGACAGCACTTCGTCGAACGACCTGAGCAGGGTCTTGACGAGGCCCGCCTTTGGTGATGACCATAGCCCGCCGACCTTGATGTTGACTGGGTGTATGGCGCGCCCGACTAGCGCCTTGGACATTGTCTTAGACCACTTCCTTATTGTGTAGGCGGCCTTCGCTAGCTCGATCCTCGCCCATTCCGGATCCCTCTTCCCGAACTTAATCAAATCCGGTGCGTGGAGTAGTGCCACGTGGACAGCGTGGGAGTTGACCCACTCGCAGAGCTGCGCTGCCCTTCTCAGCCTCACCACGTGCTCCGGCGGCTCACAGCCAAGGCACTTCTCTATCGCCGTGCTCGACACCACAGAGTAAGATGTCGGGCAGAGGCCGCAGACCCTCGAGGTTATGTCCGGGACCTCGCTGTAGTGCCTCCCCCTCAGTGCCTTCTCTATGTACCTCTTTGCTTCGTAGACGTATACTCTGGATTCCTCGATGCCCGCTGGCCCTATGACGATCTCTATACCTCCGTCTCCTTCAACCCTGCCTAGCCTGTGGATCTTTACCTCCATCCCCTCCTCACCTTCTCCTGCGAAACGATTGCCTTATTCAGGGCGTTAGGGTCAAGCTCGAGTATGGGCTTGACTGAGGTGCCTGGTGAGGGCCCCCTGCACCCGTAGCACCCCCTGCCGAAGCTTGGGCATAGGGCACTGCATCCGGCCATCACGGCGGGCCCGAGGCACGTCAGCCCCTCAGTTATGGCTACGCACTGGACGTTCATCCTCCTGCACTCCGTGCAGAGGGTTTCCGTCTCCTTCGGCGGCCTGGTTCCCCTCATGAGGTGGTTGATTACCTCCTTCACCTGCCACTCCTCTATGGGGCAACCAGGTATCCTGTAGTCGACTCCCACAACGTCCTCAACCAGCTTAGCGATGCCCGGATTTATTGACTGCGGGCCACCGAAGAGTGCGCACGCCCCCACCGCAATGAGGAACTTCACCCTCTTCCTGAACTCCTTCAGCTCCGCCTCCTGCTCCTCTGTCGCGACGGAGCCCTCCACGAAGCCGACGTCGTACTCCCCATCCATCTCCGGGTCAGTCAGTAGGGCGAAGCATCCAAGCTCGACATCGCCCTTAAGGATGTACGGGAGCAGGGCGTCGGCTATGGTCGCTAGACACCCGCTGCATGAGGCGAGCTTGAGCCCGGCTACCTTGAGCTTCCTCACCATCCCAGGACACACCTCAGCTCATCCGCCCTGAATGTGGGGCCGTGCCTGCACACGAAGATAGGGCCTATCTGGCAGTATCCGCAAGAGCCGAAACCACACCTCATCTTCCTCTCTAGCGAGACCCATACCCTGCTGAGGTCAATGCCCGACTTCTCGAACACCCCTATCGCTACCTTCATCATTATTTCTGGCCCGCAGATGAACGCCACAGGGTCCTTGGCGGTTTCAAGCGCCTCCGGTATGAGCTCTGTCACGAACCCAGTCCTCCCGCTCCAAGACGGGTGAGGCTTGTCGATGGTGAGCCTGACATCCACGCCCGCTTCCTGCCACTCCTTCAGCTCCTTCCTGTAGAGGAGCTGGTCGGGTGAGCGCGCGCCGTACAGGAGTATCGTCCTCTCTGCCTCGCCCTCATCTATCCTCCTGTGTATGACGGGCCTGAGGGGCGCCATACCTATCCCACCAGCGACGACTATGAGGTCCCTGCCCTTCGCCTCGCTCATGGGCCACGGCTTGCCGTATGGCCCCCTCCACCCAATCACGTCACCGGGTGAGAGGCTCGTTAGGACTGTTGTTACCTTACCAACACGCCTGACGGTGTGCTCTACGACCCCGTCCCTTATCCCGCTGAAAGATATGGCCGACTCACCCACGAGGGGCGCGTACAGCATTGCGAACTGCCCTGGCTCGGGGACCTTCTGCGGGGACACCCTCATAACTAGGGTTACTGTGTCCTCGGCCTCCTTGATGACGTCCGCTATAACCGCCTTTATGGGTGTGAGTTTATGGGTAACTGAGTCCATCACTTCTTAACCACCTCCTTCACGGCCGTTATGATCCCCACGTTGAATGGGCAGAGGGAAGTGCACCTCCCGCACCCCACGCACCCGGTTATCCCGAACTGCTCGCGCCACCACACCAGCTTGTGCATCACGAACTGCCTGAGCCTCGCCGGTATCTTCTCCCTCGGGTTGTGTGAGGCCATGGCGGCGAAGTAGAGGGAGAGGCAGGTGTCCCACACCACCACCCTGCCGCCCTCATCTGGGCCCTCATGCACCTCCCTTATGTCGAAGCAGAAGCAGGTCGGGCACGATATCGAGCAGGAGCCGCAGCCAGCGCAGTTTCTTGATGCTCTCTCCCAGTCCTCCCAGGTAGCTTCCTTCAGTTCATCTGCGTGATGGTGGGGGGAGGGCTCAATTCTGGCCCTCTTCGTCGCCTTATTTACTATGTCATTGTACGTCTCAAGCGCCTCCTTCGGCGCCAGCTCATCGATCCCCACCGATACGAGGAGGGCCTTGCCCCTCTCGGTCAAGGGCCTCACTAGGAACCCGTCGCCGAGCCTCATATAGGCGAGGTCACCCACCCTGGCGTCTGGCCCTGTCCCGGCATCGGCGCAGAAGCATGTGGGGGAAGGGTTGGGGCACTCCTCAACAACCATGAAGAGGTTGCTTAGCTTTTCTGTAACGAGTGTGGGTGAGAACATCGATACTTTCCTAAGTATCTCAAGGGCGAAAGCATCGCACGGTCTTATGCCTATCAGCGCCACCGGTGTCCTGTCTGGCTCAACATACTCGAAGCGCGTGCCCTTGACCCTCAAGACGAGGGATGGTGTCTTCCTCAAGACATGCTTCGGGGGTACTGGAGGGGGTGTTGGAGGCTCGCTGAAGTGGCCCTCGACCTCGAACCACCCCCACTCGCTGGGGGCGTAGGTCGCGTAGCCGTCGCTTCTCAGCCTCCTAATCACTCTGTCAAGGAAGTCGGGACCTGCGTAGTAGATCACTTCTGCCGGTCACCCGATCATCCTTAATTTATGTAATTAAAAACTTCACTAGCATATACAACATGATCCAATCTTTATTTGTGCACAACAAGATTTCACCACCTAATATATCGGCTCGAAAGAAACCCATCAATGTAGAAACGCAGTATTAGGCCCGCCCATAGCAAGAAAAGTGCGTGTGGTTACTGCTTCAGGGCCCTTGCTGGGCGAAACGACTCTAGGTCAGGGTGTCTCACGCCCTTGCTGACCTCGTCGGCGATCAATTCCGCCAGATAGGGGGAGGTGCTGAGGCCGTAGTCGTTGAATCCGAAGGCGTAGTACACGGCATCCTCAGCGTTTAGTGACCAACCGATTATGGGGAGCCTATCAGCCGTTACGTCGACGTACGCTCCCCACACCCTCAGGATGTTCACTGCCCTCATTACAGGCATCAGCTTGACTGTTATTGTGCTGGCCTTCTCTATGAACTTGAGGCTGTCACTCACATCGAGTGACTGGTTCTCCTCCCCCATGTCGTCTATTGTTGCGACGAACTCCCTCCTGACCGTCTGCGTGAACCTGTAGGAGAACCTCATAACACGGACAGTCGCCTTCATAACGTACCTGAAGGGCTCCGTGACCAGGCCGCCAGCATAATGCGGCTTGACGAAGTCGTTGAACTTGTCGCCGACGCCGGAGGCGAGCTTCGGGGTCGCTGCCCCGGCTGCTAGAACTACGGCATCTGCCACATATTTTCTGCCGCTGCTCGTCCTCACGGCGATCGCGTCGTCCTCACGCTCTATCTTGGTGACTTCCTCATACGTTCTTGTTTCGGCACCGTTCAGCCTAGCTGCCGCTATCGATGCCCAGGTTATGGGCTGCGGCATCGCTTTGTAATCTTTCGGGGTTATGAAGGCAGCCCTAACAGCCTCGGGGTCAAGGAATGGGACATACTCAGTGACCTTCTCGGGGTCAGCCCTTAGTACCTCTGCCCCACCGCTCGACCATATGAGTGCTTCCTTCTCCAACCTCTCCGCGTCGCCATCGCTCATGGCTATCGCCACGTGGGGGCTCTCGTCGTCCATGAAGCGGTATGCGAACGGGATGCGCTGCTCAATGAACCTCTTCTTGAGTTCCTTAACCCTCTCTATGCTCCTCAGGGCTGCCCTCACGAGCACTGGGTGATGCTGCTGGGCTGTGAAGGAACCCGTCGACCTTCCTGTGGAGCCGTATGTGAAGTATCTCTTTTCGAGTAGCGTTACCTTGGCACCCCTCTCGGTTAGGTAGTACGCCGTCAGTGCCCCAACTATCCCGCCGCCTACTACGACAACCCTCACTCTTCCAGCACCTCCGGGTTATAGAATAGGCCCATTGGGACTGGCTGTAGCGGGGGCCTCTTCTTCGGCACTAACCTGTCCATGTCGAGGCTTATCCCCAGCTCCCTCATGCCCCTGGCCAGGTACCTCTGCATGTGCTGGAGGCATCCCCTTCCCTGGCAGTACCCGGTTGTTGCACTGCTTATCCTCCTGTAGGTGTCCGGGTCAGCAGTGCCTAGGAACCTCACCATGACCTTGAACGCCATCAGCATCTCCTCCTCCGTTATGTCCATACACCTGCACACTATCGCTGGGTGACCCCTGGACCCGCCCTCACTCATCTCGAATCACCTCCACGAACTTGACCTCTAAGGCGATCTCCTTGGGAACGATCACGTTGATAAGCACCGTGCCGTACTTGTGGCTCCTGATCACTGAGAACACCTCGCCCTCACCCAAGTACCTATGTCCCCTATCGTACAGCGCCACCCTCTCACCTTTCTTCGGTATAGGGAGTATCTCGTACGGCACGCTCACCAGCGCCTTCGCCGGGTCCTTTAGCACCTTCTTGCCGAACGGTATGTTCACTATGGTTATGGCGAGGCCGGGGCATGCCTGCGCGCAGAGGGTGCAGCCTGTGCAGGCCTCCCAGTTGACCCTGGGCTTGTCGTTCATTGTTGGCATGATCACGGCACCTGTTGGGCAGGCGTCCCTGCAGGGCGTGCACGGTATTTCCTCTATGCAGTCGAAGATCGGTACGGCTCTTGACTCGAGCACCTCGTCCGGCGGTATGTTGCCATGCCTCCTCAGGTCATCGAGGGTTACGTAGCCGGATTCGAGTGTCCTTTGTTCCTCTAGTCCAGGCATCATGAAGCACCTCCTTCGAGGGTTACCTTAAACAAGCCCTCACGTATGCGCCTGTAGTGGGGGCTTGAGCGGAACTCATCCAACCACTTGATGGCTTCCTTCATCCTCTTGACGTGCTCATCGCCGCCGAGCCCCGCCTTCATGGCAGCCGCTATGCCGGCCACCCTCCCCTCCATCATCGCCGTGCTGGCCTCCTCGATGCAGGACGCGTCCCCTGCAACGAAGACCCCAGGAACCGTTGTCTCGAGGTTCCTGTGCCTCAGCGGGACGTAGCCGCCGAGTTCGGGGACGAACTTTATGCCTGCCTCCATCAGCTCCAGCACCTCGATACTCGGGGTCAGGCCGACAGCCAGCCACACACCGTCAACCTCGATGTCTACTTCACTACCTTTTATGGGGTGGAAGTTGTCGTCGACTTTATAGATCGTCGCCCCCTCCACTCTCCCCTTACCGTAGGCCTCCCTTATGGTGTGCCTCATCAGTATCGGTATCCCCATCCTCCTTATCTTTGAGGAATGGACGAGGTACGCTGCCGATTTCTTGGCTATGTCTATGACCGCCTTAACCTTGATCCCTGCCTGGACTGCCTGATAAGCAACTATCACACCGACGTTACCCGCACCTATTATCAAGGGTTCATCAGCTGGCCTGATCCCGAAGACGTTCATGAGTGTCTGTGCGGCTCCGGCCCCCATGACCCCGGGGAGGTCGTTCCCAGGGAACACCAGGCTCCTCTCCATGGCGCCTGTGGCAACGATTATTGACTTTGCCCTTATCCTCAGTAGGGTGTACTTCCCTAGGCCGTCTGTCCTGAAAGCTGCTAGGGAGCCCTCCCTCCGGAAGTAGCCTATCACCTGAGTTGAGGGCATCACATCGACGTTCTCCCTGTCCCTTAGCTTGTCTGTGAGCATCTTCGCTATCTCGAACCCCCTCATCCCTGCAAAGGTCTCCTTAGTGCCGAAGAACTTGTGTGTCTGCTTCACGAGCTGTCCCCCTGGGACAGGTGACTGGTCCATGACGAGGACCCTCGCGCCCATGCCAGACGCCTCTAAGGCGGCGCTGAGGCCTGCGGGACCCGCACCGATTATTGCGGCGTCATACTCTAAGTCCTCCCTCTTCACGAGCATCTCCTTAGTTGGTAGAGGTAGTTCTGCGTCATGTCCCTCTTCGTACTCAACGACCATGCCGTCCTCGACCGGTGTTATGCATGTCCTTACGTGTGGGTAGCCATTCACCCTCATGAGGCACTGACTGCACTTACCGATCATGCAGAACGGGCCCCTCGGCCTGTGCCTCTCGGCAGAGTATCCGAACTTTATCACACCGGAGGCGTACAGGGCCGCCGCAACGGTCTCGGTCTCGAACGCCTTGACGGGTTTGCCATTGAAGTTAATTACTATAGGGCGGCCCCTGTCGAACTTCAGCACGGGGTGCTCGTATATTCTCCTATCCGTCTCAACTCACCCCCTAGCGATCTCGAGACACTTGTGATCGGTGCAATTAATTCGTTTAGTCCTAGATCATGGCACAACCTGCGTTATTACGTTATGTTAACTTGGAATTACTAATCAACTGATTTTAGTCCACCACCTAAACAATGTTCTCGAGGAAAGCAGGATGGCGGTGTTCGGCGCTGCCCTAATCGGTTCCTACCCGAGGAGCGAAAAGGTAGCCACCATCCACAGAAAGCTTATCAAAGGCGTTATAGGGATGGAGGAATTCGAGCGCCTAATAGGGGCGGAGACTGAGAGGCTCATAGGTACCTTCGTTAAGGCCGGCCTCGACTCCTTCACCGACGGGATGCTTAGGTGGGACGACATATTCAACCCACTAATAAGGTTCGTGGACGGTGTCGAGGTGAACGGGCTTGTGAGGTTCTACGACAATAACTTCTTCTTCAGGGCCCCTGTCGTAAAGTCCGATCCTTCCCTCAAAGATAGCGAACCGATTACGGCTTGGTGCAGAAAGGGTGTTGAGGTCCTGGAGAAACTCGGTGTGAAAGGACAGGTCACGCTTAAGCAGCCGTTACCCGGCCCAGCAACCATTGCCTCCGCCTCGATTGCTGAGGGTGAGGACGTTGAAGACCTTATTGATAAATGGTGGAGTGGTGTGCTCGAGCCACTGACTAAGGATCTCATTAAGGGGGGTTGTGTTCCGGAATTCCATGAACCTGAGATTGTCTGGGATTTGTCCAGGAGAGACTTGTGGGTTAAGGCTGTCGAACTTGTGGCCAGCGTTAATGAAGGTTGGTACGTTACGTACTTCCGGCCAGCGGATCCCGTAGTCGATATGCTGGCTAGGCTCGGTGAGGGCTTCGTTGTCGCCGTCGACGTAGTTTCTGGGACCGATGCAGGGAAGATGGTGAGTGCCGGAGTGAAGCGGTTGGCGCTGGGAGCCGTTGATGCCAGGAATACAAAGATGGAGAGATGCAGAGCTTTAGTCTCTTTAGCAAAGAGGGTCGCTGAGGATGGTGCTGAGGAAGTTTTCGTTGCCAACAATACGTTGCTTGATTTCCTACCCGAGCCCGTCGCTAGGAAGAAGGTCAGGTTCCTTGGGAGGGTGAAGAGGAGGCTCGTACGCGAGTCGGGGGTGTGAAGAAATGGTGTGGAGGAGTGTGGAGCTCCCCGTTCTCCCAACAACCGTGATCGGTTCCTACCCGAGGCCAAAGTGGTTGAGAGAGTTCATCGCCGGTTATAGGGAGAGGAGGTACAAGGAGGAGCAGATGAGGGAGGCGTTCGACGATGCGGTCATAGCCGTGCTCAATGACCATAGGGAGGCCGGTGTCGACATACCGTCGGATGGAGAGATGAGGAGGGATGAGATGGTTGAGTACTTTGCTGAGAGGATCGATGGTTTCAAGTTCTACGGCCCGGTGAGAGTCTGGGGCAATAACTACTTCCGTAAGCCGGCTGTCGTCTCTAAGCTTAGGTACAAGGGGCCGATGGTCGTAGATGAGTTCCTCTTCACTAGGAGGGTGACTTACTCCGAAGTAGTTAAGGTGACGATAACAGGGCCCTACACTATAGCGGACTGGTCGTTCAACGAGTACTATCCGAGCAAGGAGGACCTGGCTTTCGAGATTGCTAGAATAATAAACAGAGAGATAAAGGCCCTTGAGGAGGCAGGCGCCATATATGTTCAAGTCGATGAACCAGCGCTGACGACCCACCCCGAAGAAATAGAGTGGGCAATAGAGGCCGTGAACGAGGCCGTTAAGGGCGTGAACATCAAGGTCGGGCTCCACGTCTGCTACAGCGACTACGGCATCCTCAGGCCCTATTATGACAGATTAAACGTCTCTCAGTTCGCCCTGGAATTCGCTAACAGGGGGTTCAGGGATCTGGAGGTTCTGAAGGGCCTTAACAAGGAATTGGGCTTCGGGGTCGTCGACGTCCACAGCAGGAGGGTGGAGTCACCGGAGGAGGTCGCTGCGGCGATAAGGAAGGTCATGCAGTATGTGCCTCCCGAATGCCTCTTCATAAACCCAGACTGTGGGCTGAAGCTCCTGCCGAGGAGGATAGCGAGGCAGAAGCTGAGGGTGATGGTCGAGGGCACCAAGATCGTTAGGGAGGAGCTAAAGAGGAAGGGACTAGAGAGAGTGGAGTTAAGGAAGGAGCTCACGTGTCCGTAGGGTGGGCTCCGTGACCAAGAGGGCAGTTATAGTCACTGAGGACGGGGTTGACGATCTCGAGGCGCTATATGCCTACTACAGGCTCAGGGAGGAGGGATATGAAGTTCTCGTGGCTGCTGCTAGGAAATACGGTAAATATTTGACCTTCTCAGAGAGCGGTGAACCGGTTCCGGAGAGGAGAGTCCTCGTAACTAAGCACGGCATAGGGCTCGCCGTTGATGTGACGTTCTCGGAGGCGCTGGAAATAGAGTGGGATGCCTTAATACTCCCAGGTGGAAGGGGCCCGGACAGGGCCAGGAGGTACAGGGAGGCTGTAGAACTGGTTAAAAAGCTCGTCACCTCTGGGGTTCCGACAGCAGCGATATGTCACGGTCCCCAGCTACTCATATCTGCCGGTGTCTTGAAGGGGAGGAGGGTCACCGGGTATTGGGGGATCCGTGACGACCTCGTTAATGCTGGTGCTATGTATGTGGACGAGGATGTAGTCGTTGACGGGAACCTCGTGACCGCTAGGCACACGACTTTCGTAGCTGAGTGGATGCGCGAGTTCGTTAGGGTATTGAGGAAGGTGTAACGGTTTTTCCTTCCCCGAAACCACTCTAGACGGTCGCGGGGTAGGGGGGTTGAGGCCCAGTGACTATATAGCTTGCGGAGACGTTCGTGTGGCACACTACAGGTTCCCGGAGTGCGGGAGTACTCAGGATACCGCGAGAGACCTTAATGAGGAGGGCCCCGTCGCTGTTTCTTGTGACTCAATGAGTAAGGGGAGGGGTAGGCTGGGACGGAGATGGTGCGCTGGGAAAGGCGGTGCGTGGGTAACTGTGTCCGCGCAGTTACCGGCTGGATCGGCTCAGAGCATCCTACCTATAGCTGTTGGCGCTAGACTGGCTGAGTGGATGAGGAGCAGGTACGGTGTGGATGTGCGGGTTAAGTGGCCCAATGATCTCGTCATCGAGGACAGGAAGATCGGGGGAGTCCTCATCGAGGCAGTGGCAGGTGAGGAGACGAGGGTGTTAGTCGGGGTTGGTGTGAACGTCGCTAACAGTATCCCCGACGAGCTAAAGCCCTATGCCACGAGGCTAAGTGATTGGGTAAGCGACGCCTCTCCCGACGAGGTTGTTGAGGGCATCGTGTGCTCAGTTATCGCAGCATTGCGGGACGTCGTGGAGGGGCAGCGGACTATACTCGATCTGTGGAGAGAGCTCTCTGACACCTTAGGGAGGGAGGTCTGGGTCATACTCGATGATGGTGAGTTGAGGGGTGTGGCGATGGACATCGACGATGAGGGGGCTCTACTGATTAGGACAGATAGGGGAGTTCAAAGGGTTTTAGTTGGTGACGTTATTCACTTGCGCCCTGCCTAGTGCAGGAATGCCAGCGTGTATGTGCCTATCCCTATCAAGGCTGCACCGCCCGCCACTGATACCTTATAGGAGTTCCTCACCATCCACTCCTTGATTCCCTCAACCTTCGCGACGGCGGCAGCTACCGATACCAAGATTATGAAGAGGGGAAGGACGAATATGATATTATATATTGCTAGGAGGCCGAGCCTTGTGACCATGTCGTAACTTGATGCCAGGGAGGTGAAGAATAGATAGGGCCCCGCTGTGCAGGGAAGGAGCGTGAACGTGGCAGTGAGGCCCAGTGCGAACGCAGCCGCCGCTGAGGCAGCTGAGTATCTCTCGCCCTCACGGCAGACCTTACACTCTCCTCTATCCCTTAGGCCGCTATAGATCATCCAGGCGCCAGCGACGAAGGCTATGGCAGGAAACACGTACCTGGGTATTTTCTCGAAGATCGCGGAGAGGCCCACGCCCATGATGTAGTACCCTATGAATACGGCGGCAGTGAAGGATAGGCCCACTACTAATAACTTCCTTATCGGCCTCCCCCGCGTGGTGCCTGCTGCCACCGAGAGTAATATGACGGCATAGAGCGTGAGGAAGCACGGGTTGAAGGCGTCTATGGAGGCCAAGCCCACGGCAGTCAGTAACGCTGTTACTACGTTACTTTGGGGTGTGGGCAGCTCGGTGTTCCCGCCACCCTCGTTGTTGTGACTCGAACCTGTCAAGGTTTTCAGCGCTTCTAATATGTTGAGCGCTGCCTCATGAGCGAACGATCTGCCTCTGTCGTCAGTGCCCTCCTCACCCGCCCTCTTGGCCTGCTCTGAAGCATTCTCTAGCATGCTGAGCGAGCCTTTGTCAGGCGCTTTGTTACTTAGTAGCTCATCAACTATCTTCAGATAGGCGTTGAGGATCGTGTCCTTGGTCTCGTTCATTAGCTTCGCCATGCCGATTTCTCCAGCCGAGTCGAACATTATGTAGGAAGCATACGCGTATAGGTACGCAGCTACCAGCTTCGTGGCCGCCGACCTTAGCGTGGTGTCCTCGATCATCGCGGGCTTAACGAAGAGTCCCGTCATCAGCGTTTGGTTAGTCGCTACGTACCCCCTCAGGTACGGACCTAGGTAGATACTTACTCTGTTGCTGGGTTCGAAGCTTTCCCAGAACGTCTTATTTTCCATCTCGCCAATCACTATGCCGACAACGGCTCCTTCTCTCACAACAAGCGTGAAGGGCACAGCTCCGTAAGTAGCGTTAAGGGGGAGTCCAAGAAACGCATGAACGAGCTGGTAGAGCGTCGCACAGGACTCGTCAGTATTGATAGGGCAGAAGCCAAAGTTGCTAGGAAATTCTTCTTCCATGAATGCTTTGAGAGCTCTGCAATGCGGGCATAGTGTGGATCCATAGATTAGGTAGTATGGGTCAGGTACCTGGTAAGACAAGCCTATAAGTGGGCTTATAGTCAAAACGATGATAACTGCGGCTACGATTATTCTTTTATGTCCCACCACCGGACACCGTTGATGTAGTTCAAGGGAGGGTTTAAGGATAGTGTGTAAGAATTTCATTCTTGATTTTCGCATTTAATACCATAGCTCAATAAGATATTATCAACGTATTTGAGGAGCACATCAAGAGCAGGCCTCTGAGTGGGACCGATCCTTATTAATTCTTTTACTAGATCCTTAGTTTCCTCGGGTTGCCTCGCCTTACTTACCGCTTCTTCGAGGACATTTAGGTCATGTATTCGTAACTGTTTCAGTGACCCCTCATTAAGTTCATCCTCCAGTGCTCTCAACCGGTGTATTATCCCATCTCCTTGTGGTAGTTGCTCACTATAGATGACCTTCTCCGCTGCCGTAATAAGCTGACCAGGCGGTTCATCAAAAGACCTCGCAAGCCTGGTTATGTGCGGTGATCTTCTTTCTGACTTAAGAAGCGGGTGTCTCGATACGGCTATAAGGAGAGATTGAGTGCTGGGTATCTCTCCGGTAAGGAGTTCGTAAATCGTCAGTCCGAGAGAATAGGTGTCGTAGCTTGACGTAATGGCGCTACTGGCAGGGTAGAGCAGGCCCTCTGGCGGCATATATTCAGGGGTTCCGAATAGCCAGCCATCCCATGTAATGTTGATCGATGTGCCGAAGTCTGTTAGCACCGGCACGGGAAAACGCCCACCAGCTCTTACCAGGATATTATCTGGTTTTACGTCGCCGTGTACCCTTTCCCTTAGAGCTTCTGTGACGAACTTAACTGCCCCGACCATCTGCTTCACTGTGCAAAGGAACATCTTAGGTGAGGCAAGTATTATTCTTCGATTATCGATTATTGAGCCGCCCGAAACGTATTCCATCACTAAGTAGGGCGGATCCTTTCTATATTCCTCCGCGTTCTCGTATGGTCTTCCTCCAGATAGGTATCTAAGTACGGGCCTCATGTTGATGTCAAGTACCTTGACCACGTTGTGCGAGAACGTCGAAGAGGAATGACTTAATAGTCTCGCATAGCTCACTTCGAAAGCTCGCCTTACCTCCTCTGATAGAATCATTAACTCTCTTTGCGAGAGGAACTCACCCGAGATCGGCTTAATCACTTTTATTGCAACGTAATCCCCCTTATCATTTCTGCCGAGCCACACGCGCGAATATGCCCCCTCACCGAGGAGTTTGATAAGCTCATAAGCGTATAGGCGCATCCCGGGCGAGGGCTCAGTTGTGCTACCCGTGTCTTTTGCTGAGGTAGTCTTACGCCGCTTAAATAACGAAATAATGCCTGTATAGTTCTCCGATATTATATCCCTAACTGCTTGCTCGCCACGAATGGGCTCTTTCCTCATATTAGCCTCTCCTCAAACTATTTTTTTACCTCTACCAGCTTTATTTTTCCAGAAGAAATCTTATCAGTTTCCTTAATCTACTGCCCTCTATTATAACATAGATTACGAAGCCTATAGTCGCACCTAATATGAAGAGGTCTAGTTGTTGAGTAAGGATCAAATATGTAGCTATAAACACAGCGAATGAGAGAGACGCTGGTATTAATCTAGGTATCGGAGAGTTCTTTATGAAAAAGTAAAGGCCAGTAAGCGGGTCATCCGCCTTGGCAGCTGCGTATCTACCGTCCGGAACCTGGATAACTAGCCCATCCTTCCTAAGTCTATCAAGATGGTACTTGACCGTGGACGGTGACTTAAGACCTATCTTAGCCTGTATTTCCCTAACCCCCATGGGCTCCTTTGACGAGACTAGGAGGAGATATATCTGTAGCGCTGTGCCTGTGGGTAAGGTCGTTGCTTTCTTCTTCGCCATCACCTTAACCAAAAAATATCCCTCCTTACGAGCTATAAACTGGAGACGCCTAAGTAAAGGCTGTATAGAGAAGGAGACCCACGCCTAGGGCAGCGAGCAATGCTATGAGTGCTGCCATAAGGTTTCTCTCTACGCTTCCCTCCCACGCGTGCGCATTTCCCTTACCCGCGTAGACAGCACTTACGGATAGGTCCTTGGCATAAAGGGAACTCTCAGTATCTGTGGGTGTCACCATACTATATGATGGCGAGCTAGTCCGGGTAGTCGTGTGTGTAGATGATGTCTCGGCTGATTGAGCGAGACCGAATCTAACGTTATCCCAGAGACCGCTCTCACCTATAATGACCAGGTTATGTAAACCTAGGCCAGACGCATCTATCACTATCGACCTTATGCAGGAGGATTCGATGTTCTGAAGCCTCATTCCATAAGTGACGCCATTTGACACCGGTAGCATGACTGCAGTAAATAATTTCCCATCGGACCATCTGTACTCTCCCTTGTCCGTGCTAACGGCGAAGTCGAATAACGGTACTCTTGCTTGAAGAATTACCGGAGGACCTGTTATGTTAACTATTTTTCCTAGAACGGATATGTTATATCCGCTATCAATTCTAGTGACATTAATCAGAAACAGAAAATCTATAGTAAAATTCCCGTCCGGTGTTACCACTGTTGCTGTAGATGTGAGATTGAAAGTACCCTCACCCATACATGCATCGGCCGCATGGCTCAATGACGTCGTCACTACCATTGTCAGAGAGACTGCAAGGAAGAGCAGCGGCGTAATCCGTATCTTCATCACCCATTACCGCATAATACGGGACTATAAGGTAGATTAAGTTAAGGATGCGAAACCCTGTTCTAACTTCTCGAAAAGAGCCGCTTTCGTCTCTTTCTTCCTTTGCCGGATCTCATCATCATAAGTCTATACTGAAGACTTAACAATTTCTCACTTTCTAGAAGAGCTGATGATAGGTAAAGGAGCGCTAGGACAAACGCCAGTGAGACACCGATGCTGGCCGCAATGAATGTGTAAGCACTCTCGAACCAGGCCTTGACGACTATCACGGCAGCTGTGAATGGACTCGTTAGGAGGAGGGCCACCTGCCCAGCTGGTGAGAGGCTTGACAAGTCCACGAACATTAGTATGAAGGCGGGTATCATCACGACTATGCTCACAGGACCTATGTAGGTGCCGACAGCCCTCGAGTCAGGGGCTATTGACCCGAGGAGTATGCCCAGCGCTGCCACGGCCATCAAGGAGATGAATATCACTGTCCCAAAGAGCACCATCAAGGTAGGGTCAACGAAGCTCGCTGTGCCGAACCCGGTCGATGCCGCCCCACCACTCTCCGGTGCTGAGGCCATAGCCATTATGCTCCCTACGTAGACCGCGAAGCCGCCTATGAATGAGATCGTTGAGAGCGCCACAAGTATCATAGTCCCAACAAGCTTCGACAGCACTATATGAATTCTTGGCACGGGCAACGTTAGGAGTACCTCCATGGTCTTCTCCTCATTCTCCTTCGCCATGGATGTCGCTGCCATGCCCAGCGCCGAGGAAACGACAACTAGTGGGGCGAAGATGAGCATGAACATCGAGGACGCTATTGACTCAAGCACCCTCAGGTCGACCATCTCTCCCCTCATCATGACGAGTGACTCTATCCTCAGAGGACTGAAGGCGAACTCCGGCTTAACTCCCGCCTGCGTGAGAAGGTAGGACGAGAGCATGTCGGCCGCCGACCTCACGACACCCACCATCGCCGTCACTAGGGAAACGGCAGTCATGGACACGCCCTTAACTTTAGTATAGACCTCCACGTTGGCCGGGTCCTCCTCGCTTATGTTCTCCCCGAAGCCCTTCGGGATAACGACCACGAGGTCGTATCCTTGACTAAGGAGTTCCTCCGGCGAAGCGCTACAGCTTGTTGCGTAGGTGACGTTGCTCGCAACCTTTTCGAGGAAGCTCACATAGAGAGTGCTGTAGTTGCTTGCGTCCTCGTCGCACACTATGAGGTTAACTGCTTTTACTTTCTCCGTCACCTCCTGCACCATCTGCCCGGCACCAGCGGAGATCGCTATGCCCATTATCGAGAACAATATGAATGGCAGGATTATCGCGCCAACAACTATCTTGAGGTCGCGCAGGGTGTTCTTCACGTCCTTTATGATCAGCTCCTTAAGCATGGGCCACCACCTTCACGAACACCTCCTCAAGGTTCGATGCCCCGTACTCCTCTAGCAGCTCCTCTGGCTTGCCCACTAGTTTCAGCACGCCCTTGTCGATGAGGGCTACACGATCGCAGAGGTAGTGTACCTCAAGCATGTTGTGAGACGAGAGGAGAACGGAGACGCCGTGTTCCTTTGCGTACTGCTTGATCATTCTCCTAACGTGCACAGCATGGATCACGTCGAGGCCCGATGTCGGCTCATCCAGTATGGCGAGCTTCGGCTTGACCATGAGTGCCCTCGCCAACTGCAGCCTTCTCTTCATACCCTTAGAGTACGTCCGGACCTGCCTGTCGATTGCGTCGCCGAGCCCAGCGATCTTTATGCCTTCCTCAACGGCCTCAAGGCCTGCCCTGTATATTTTCGCCATTAGCTCCAGATACTCCCTCCCCGTGAGGTACGGGTAAGCGCCCGCCTCCTCGGGCAGGTACGACATCAGCTTCCGGATCTCGTCCCTCTCAGTAACGACATCGTGGCCCAGCACCTCGACCCTGCCTGAGGTAGGTGTTAGGAGTGTCGCCAGTATGCGGAGAGTCGTAGTCTTTCCTGCGCCGTTAGGGCCTACGAGCCCGAATATCTCGCCCTGTTTCACAGTGAACGATATCCCCCTCAGCGCTAGGACGTCCCCGTATCTCTTGACGAGGTTCTCTACAATGACGACGTCTACCATGACCTACCTGACCATAGGCGGTATGCGGACAAGCAAATTAGTTTTGCCGAATGCTCCTCCGGTAGAACAGGAGTTCCTTAATGATGACAAGAAGCAGGTCTTCGCCGACCTTCTCAACAAGACCCTGTGGCAAGGACCTCAGCACTTTATAGGGGGAAGGGATCTCCCAGTATGAAGTGATTACCCAGAGTACTGAGTCGAGGTGAAGCGGGGGAACGCCGCTAATCTCCGCCACAATCCCCCACGCTCTCGCAACGATTCTGTGCTTTCTCATCAGGTCCTCAATGCTCGCTGCTCCCTCTATCACGCCTGAGAGTATTGATGCCCTGGCCACCCTCCTATCGACGGGTATCGGTATGCTCATCGGCAGTGCCTCTCGGTGACCTGCTGCCCTCCTCCCATAGTACGCCATCTTCACAGAGAATACGACGGTCTTCTTGTCTCTCTGTGTTCTCAGGCACCTAGCTGTCTCGTGCCAGAGGCCGACGTAATCACCTACCCTTATGAGGTTTTCCAATCTTACGCAGCGCCTCAGTGCATCCAGTCTGTTAAGCTTCTGCCTTACCCCGAACCTGTGTACAGAACTGGTGAACCCCTTCACAGACTCGATTAGCTGCTCCCAGCCCCTGGGGCAGCTCCTTGTTATGTGCTCGGCGAAAAGAGCCCAGTACCTCTCCCCCTTCATGGGGAGCATGTAGCTCACCAAGGCGTTAGTATAGAGCGCCGTAGCTGCGGTGCCGGGGCATATGGCCTCTATTGTTTTCGCTGACCTCATCTGCGGGTCCTCGTCCTCGAAGGCCGTCACACCCCGTAAGCCGACGCTCCCGAATAGGTTCCCCAGTTCCCTGGCCCTGGCTTCGTTTATGAGCAATCTATATCTCCCTCCTCATCTCCCTTACTGGATGATGAGTTTTCGGGGAGAGTGATCGGTGATGAGGCGGTTACTCGCTGATACCGATCTCAGCCACTAAGCATTAGCTCAACGTAAGCAGGGAGGAACAGGAGCACCGACAGAAGCTCGGGTATTGCTGCCCCCGGCGGTACCCTTGCTGCGAAGTGTAGGGCCCAAACAGCGATCGCTGTCACCACTGCTATCGCTGCCCATACCCTCTTCCGCTTCACCGCGTACAGGAGTAGGAACGTGATAATTGCTATGAAGAAGAGCGCCGACACTAAGAAATGTAAGTGATCGAACCTAACGCCGTATACCTCATCATAAACAGCGACGAGCTGGAGGAAGAAGGCAGCTGAGAGAAGCGTCCCTGACAACGCGTGGTCCTTCTCCCACAGGTACGCGACCGCCTGGATAATGAGCAGGAACGACGTTATTGTGAGGCCGAGGTTAAAGATCGGGGCCGACGGGGACCTGGTGGCGTGGCCGAGGTCGCTGAGGGCGTTCTTGCAGGGGCTGAAACCCGGGTACATCGAGGCGGAGATCGCTATGGCTAGGAAGGGAGTCGTTATCGTTATGATCACAAAGAGATAACTTATTCTCATTAATTCATCCCTCCTTTATTCTCCTGTGTCAACAATTATTTTCATAATTAAGTTCTTAAGGAAACTTTATGCGAACAAGTCGTTACATTAAAGTATCGTCCTCACCTCCCCATAACGCACTCGAGCTATCCTGGCTCGATGAATACCTCATCCATTCATGCACTATGGGCCTGTCCGTCCCGCCTATTTTGAAGTCCGCTAGGTCTATCCTAACTAGGGCCGGAAGGGGCGTCATCATCCCGAGCACTATAGCCTCACCGTTGTTGAGCGAGGGAAGGAGCTCGCTGAGTTCCTCGCTGAGGTTCTCGCTAGCCGCCCTCACCTGCCTTAGGTCGTCCGGCGACACTATCCTCAAGATTATCTTGTTGTTCGTCTGGGAGAGGGCCTCCTCATCAAGGCCTCTCGGCCTCTGTGACACGAGTACCATGCCGACGCCGAACTTCCTGCCCTCTCTCGCTACCTTGGCAACGTATTGCTTGGTCATCGTCGACCTGTTGGCTGGTATCAGGGTGTGGGCCTCCTCGATTACCAGGAGCACCGGTACTGGGTACCCCCTTACCCCACCGCTGTTTACGTAGTTTTTCCTCTCGTACAGCAGTTTCTTTATGAAGAACGATGCCACGACATCCTGGGTCTCCTCAGTGAGCTCCCCTATTGGCAGCACGTTTATCTTTCCGGGAACCACCATTGCCTCAAGGTCGTGGGGTGCCGAATTATCAAGGAGGGTGAAGTCCCTGGCACCCTCGCCGTAGTACCTGCTCCGGAACGTGTCAAGCTTTAGGAAGACATCAATTACTGAGTTCCTGTCATTTCCCTTGACGTCAGCCCACTTACCATCAAGTGTTCTGTATTTGTTCTCTAGCGCCATCCTCCTCGCATATTCGTAGAGGAGGTCGAAGAACTCGTCGGTCCTCGCCTGCGCGGCGTCGTGTCTGGCGGCATCATACGCGAACTTGAAGTAGAGGCGCTGCTTACTGGCGCCCGGCCCTATGCCTATGAGCTGGTAGTAGTCGTCGATCGTGAGGGCCGCTGGATGTATCCTGGGCGGTATTATGTGTACCTTCTCCCGCAGCTCCTCTGCCTGGGCCAGTGACCTGTACTCCGAGTGAGGATCCACGATCAGCACTGTGCCCTTCAGGCCCTCAACGATCCTCCTAGCCAATATCGCCACGGTGTTTGATTTACCCGCGCCTGTGACGGCGAGTATCGCTAGGTGCCTACTAACCAGACTCTCGACATTGACGTAGTACTCCACCCTGCCCCCGTAACCAAGTAGGGTGCCGAGGCGGACACACACGTTGTACGACCTCCCCCCTAACTCCCTGATGCAGTCACTCCTCTGCCTCCCGAATATCATGGCCAGCACAGAATCATCCGCAGGCACGACCTCAGACCCGGGGGGCGGAGGGGTCTTCGGGCGCCTGGGCTCCCCCTCTTCTATTATGGAGCGTATGAACGTAAGGAGCTTTGCCTGTCCAAGCATGTAGTGCCTGTCACCTACACCCATCCGGACCGCCGTAACGACTATGTCCATGGATCTCGTGTCAGGCGGAAGGAGGGGGTTACCCATTACCGACTTCTCTACGAGGGCGAGAACGTCCCCTTCCGGGTGCCTCACAACAACGTACTCTCCCACCCTCGGAGGTGTTGGCGATATGAAGTATATTGATGAGTGCGTGGCCTCCCCTATAACGTACGCCCGGTTCTGGTTCATGTCTTGAGCCATACACCCATCCCCTCCCTACCGGTGAGTCTGGGGCCTATGCCCAAGAAATCAAGGACCCTCCTCAGGTCTTCATGCCTGATTCTGCAGTGAGCGTCCGCAACAGTGAGTGGGTACGGGTACCCCTCAGGGCTGAGCGTGAGCATGGCCTCAACTACATCCTCCACTACCTCCTCGGGGTCGCCACCGCGGAGCGGTATCTCGACCCTCAGTGCCGGCGCCGTCGGTGATAGCTTGACGTAGGTGATCGCTATGTTTACACCTCGGTAGAAATCCAGCAAGCCGAGCTCCCTAGGGGGTTCGGCAGCGTGTTCTGTGGCTCCCTCGACATGTACACCGCCGCCGTGCTGCGGTGGTAGGACGGCGTAGCCCGGCGTGTCGGCCAGATCAAAGAAAGTTATGTCGCTGAGCCTCCTCGCCCTCGGTGTCTCAATAGTCTCTTTGAGGAGCCTCCTAACGTATCTGTCGTAGAAGTGGGAAGAGATACCCCTCTTAGCGACATACGCCACCGTTGCCCCTCTCCGCCAGGCCTCATCAAGGGCCTGCCTCAAGGCCGCCAGCTTCTCTAGGTACGTGAACAGCAGGACAGGCTTAATGAGTTCCTCGCTGAGGGCGTGGGGGTTGACCGAGTCTATTACAAGGAGGGGCCTCTGCCTAAGTATACTGTCTCTCCCAACCTCCTCTCTCAGGCCCTGCTCCACGAGCTCTAGGGGGTCGATGCCTGTGCTCTCGCGGAACTGGGCAGCCATCTCCCTCAGTGAGGCTCTGCCGAGCACAGGCGCTGGCCTCATTAGGATTGCCAGGAGCGAGCCGTCCACGAGCACTAGGCTGGGGTCTTGCCTGATTATCGCCTCCCTTAGGGCCTTAACCTCGAGGATCTCCCTCGCTAGGTGGGTGACGCTCTCCATCTCCTTACCTATGACTACATCAATATCCGCCAGTTCTATGGGCTCGGATTCCGAGTAACCGTTCCCCACCCGCCTAAAACCGACCGCGACAGACGTCACGGCATATATGAGCATGTTCCTTAGGTCTAGGCTAACTAGTGAGCCGTCGACTCCGACAACCGATGAGGGCGGGTGCCCGCCATTGATCGGTACCCACATCTGCGTCAGCGCTGTTCTGAGTAGTTCAGCGAACTCTGACGTCATCCCGAAGAAACTCCTGAGGCGCCACTTCTTTCTCCCAGCAGCCTCTATCAATGATCTGTTCAAGAGATGGCCGCCCACTAAGTAATTAGGACAGTATGCCCGAATAAGCTGTTATTGCTCCTCACGTGGATCCCCGGGATTCATAGGTAATACTTACGCTGTCTGACCAACCGCTTCCCCGACCCCGACATACCTTATCTCCGAGTCGGAGCCAGGCCTCTTAATCACCCTGATCACCAGGTCTGCGGCGTCCTCAACCCTCTCCTCATGCGTGACCACGAGCAACTGCCTAACTATTCTCCCGCCACGGAACTCCTTGAGGAGCTCGACGAAGAGCTCTCTCCTCTCGCTGTCGAGGTGTATGGTCGGCTCGTCTAGTATGAGGAACCCGGCAGCCCTACCTAACACCGCCGCCCTCAGCGCTAGGAGCAGGGCTATAGACAGAGCAACCTTCTCGCCACCGGAGAGTGAAGTGAACGGTGCCTGCACTCCCCCGCGGATTAGGGTTATGCTGAAGTCCTTCCCCACCTTCACGGAGTCGAACTCTATCCCGAGCCTCGCTAGGTAGTCCGTTAGGAGCGTCTCCACAGCCTCCCTAGCCCTCTCCCTAATCATTGCCGGGGCCTTCTCCCTGTGGAGCACGTTATCCTTGATCCAGGCCAGCACAGCGAGCTTCCTAGCAACCCTGCCCAGCTCCTCGGCCTGCGCACTCAGGTCCTCTATCTCCCTCTCTTTCTCGGCGACCTCCTCCTCCATACCCCTTATCTCGGCCTCGACAGCGCTGAGAGCTTTCTCCTCCTCAAGCACCTCTCCCTCCTTCTCCCTCATGAGGCCCTCCTTCATCTCCAGGCTTTTGAGGAACTCCCTTAGGCTCTCCAGCCTCTCCCTCAGACCCTGCACCTCCGACTCAATCATCTCTGCCTCGGAGGCAAGGCGGTTTTCCTGCTCCCTCAGCGCGGTCAGCTTCTCCCTAAGCCTCCTAATCCTCTGCACAGCCTCCCTTGCCTCGGGGGCCACCGCCTTACCATATAATTCAATTATCTCTCCCTCATGGACCTCCTTGCCGAGAATCTCGGACGCCCTTGCCAGTGTGTTGGCGAGGGACTTGCGCCTTTCCTCAAGCTTTTGCTTAATGCTCTCCACCTCCCCCTTCATTTCCTCGATCACCGTCTCTGACGGGTGCTTTCCGAGCAGTCCGTGGAGCCTCTCCATGGTCTTAGAGAGCCTCGAGAGCTTCTCGACCTTCTCCCTCAGCGCCGCTATCCTGTTGCTGAGCTCGTTGAGCGCTGACTCAGCCGCGACCTCCTCGTCTGATAGCCTCGTTATGGCCGCCTTGATATCTGATGCCCTCTCCTCAAGGGGTCTGGCCTCGGCAAGCATCCTCTCCAGCTTGTGCAGGTGTTCTCTCTCACTCTTTGCGTCAGCCATCCTCCTCTCGAGGTCCGCCTCCGCCTTACGAAGCTCGGCTAATGAACCAGTTATCTCCTCTAGCTCCTGTGCGTAACCCCTCCTAAGCTCCTCAGCCCGCTCCCTACTCAGGTCATGACCGCATAGGGGACACCGCATTATGCCTGGCCTAAGCAGGGAAATCTTCCTCTTGACCTCCTCCGCCATGGCGGTGAGGGCTGCCCTCTCCTCAGCCACCCTCTTCAACGCCTCACCGATCTCCTCGATCTCGGCCTCCAGTTCGGCCAGCCTCTTATTTATGGCCTCATACGCCTCGGCCACGCTCCCGAATCCCTGACCTGCTACAGAAGAAGCTCTCTTGAGGGCCTCCTCTACGTTTTTGGTTATGTCCGCTAGCTCGGCCTCCAGCTCCTTCCTCCGCCTCCTCGAGTTCTCTAGCGAAGCCGCTACTCCCTGCCTCTTCTCGATCATTTCCTGCAGCATGTCCTCAGCAGCCCGCAGTTCGGCCTCAGCCTCCTCCGGGCTTATGCCGAGATCGCCTGCCAGCTTCGCCGCCGTGGACCAGAGGGTCTCGGCGCTCCTTAGGCGATCCGTGAGCTGCTCTAGCTCCTCTTCGAGGGTTCTCAGTTCGTTGACTAGCTTCGAAGCCTCGCTGAGAACGGGGAGGGCGTCCGCCAGCTTCTCGAATTCGGCGAGCTCGCTCACCCTCTTCTCAATGTTTTCCCTCTGTTTGCGGATGTTCTGGAGCTCTGCCGCTATCGTTCTCAGCCTGGCCTCCCTGTCCTCGATCTGCTTACGTATTGCCGCCGCCTCCTCTGCTTTCTTGCGGAGGGCCTCGACCTCTGCCCTAACCGCGTCGAGCTCGCTCCTTAGCTTCTTTAGGCGGGCCTCCCTTTGCTTCTTCTCAACGACCTTCTGCCCTATCTCCTTGCGCCTCGCCCTAACCCTCTCCTTCAGCTCCTCGATCCTCGCCTTAACACGTTCCGCCTCCCTAGCGACCGCCCTCCTCTCCGTTACCCTGTAGGTTGCTCCGCTGGCTGTGCCTACCTGAACGAGGTCGTTGAATTTCTCGTAGGCTTTTTGGTAGGTGTCGAGCCCGAGTATCTTGTCAATGGTCTCCAGCCTGTCCCTGGGCTGCTCCATGAGGAGTCTGGTGAGTTCACCCTGCCTTATTATCGATGTCCTCACCACCGTGTCGACGCTCACGCCTAGGTAGTGCTCGAGCCTAGACCTGACCCCCGTCTGTGAGTTCGCAGCGTCAACAACCCTCCCTCTTAGCTTGTCCAGCACCTTCAAAGAGTACGTTGCCGGCTTGCCGAAGGGCTTCCTCACACGCACCTGCATTACTCTGTGCTCGTCCTCAAGCTCGAGCAACACACCCATCCCGTGGGCCCTGTGGCGGGCGTTCACGAGGTCGTCCAGTGACGAGCCTCTTGGCCTGGCCCCGACCTTGAGTGCGAAGTATATGG
>Ga0256833_1000451_pt1 | contig 32316 bp, 33 predicted proteins | sample 356284metaG_FD_190535 | JGI IMG/M metagenome (GOLD analysis project Ga0256833, IMG submission 190535) | Hydrothermal vent microbial communities from Mid Atlantic Ridge, Atlantic Ocean - 356-284 | ecosystem: Environmental > Aquatic > Marine > Hydrothermal vents | place: Atlantic Ocean: Mid... | reverse complement strand
AGCCCGCCTTCGAGCTCCTCGGCCACCTCGATACGGTCTACGCGCAGACCGGTGGCGCGGCGCACCGCCTCGGCCAGCCCCTCGGGCACGGCCGCGGCCTTTACGCGCAGCACCAGCGCGTCGGTGCTGCCCTCCTTGGTCTCGACGACCACCTGGAAACCGCGCGGGTCGAGGCCGAAGCCGGCCAGGATGGGCGCCAGCTCGGTGGGGTAGAGCTTGACGCCCTTCACCTTGACCATCGTGTCGGTGCGGCCGAAGACGCCGCGGGGCAGGCGCAAACCGCGCGCGCTGCGCTCGGCGATGGCCAGGTCGCCGGTGCGGAAGCGGATCATCGGCATCAGCGTGCGCGAGAGCGCCGTGACCACCAGCTCGCCGCGCTCGCCGTCGGGGGCGGGCTCGAGCGTATCGGGGTCCAAAATCTCGAGCACCGCCATCTCGGGGATCTCCCACAGCCCGTCCTGGTCCAAGGTCTCCGCCGCCACGATGCCCAGCTCGCTGGTGCCGTAGGCGTCGAGGGCGCGGCCGCCAATGGCCCGCTGGACCCGCTCGCGGTAGCCGGGAACCGAGGTGAAAGGCTCGCCCCCGGCGAGCAGCAGCTCGAAGCGGCCCCCGGCCTCGGCGATCTTGAGGGCAAAGCTGGGGTTGGAGACGAGCGCGTCGAAGCCGAACTTCTGGGCGATCTCAGCGATGCGCGCCGCCTCGCCGGGGCCGTGGGGGAAGACGACGGCCCCCGCGCGCACCAGCGCCTCGTGGAAGAGCCAGCCCCCGGCGAAAACGTGGTAGCTGAAGGCCACGATCACCCGCTTGCCCGCAAGGCCCAGCCGCGCAAAGTAGGCACCCAGGGCTTCGGCCTGCGCCTCCAGGTCGGCGGCCGCCAGGTACTCGGGCATCCAGCCAAGGAGCGGGCTGGGGGTCAGGTGCACGAGCGCCGTGCCCGCCGGCGGCCGCGGCTGCTCTTTCAGGAAGGCCACCCAGTCGTCGCGGGTTACGGGCTCGATCTGGGCGAGGTCCGCGGGGGTGAAGCGGATCGGGTCCACGCCCGCCAGACGCTTGGCGTAGAGGGGGTGATCCCCCGCCGCGCGGACGACCGCTTGGAGACGTTCGGTCCGGTTCATGGCTTCCTCCTTAGTCCCTAGGGTAACGGCCCGCGGCCCGGCCGGGCGCGGATCCGCGCCCGCAAGCTCTACCCGCCCGCCGGGCCCCAGAGAGCGGCGGGTCGGCCGCCTGCGGGGCCTTGCCGGGAAGCGGCGGCGGTTTCTGCGATACATTTGCAGTAAAAAGGTCCTCACAAGAAAATGCCGATGGGCTTCGGGCGTTTCCGTTTCGTAAACCTATGCGTTTATCCACACGCTGCATATTTCGTGTTTTGCCGATGGTCATCGGCGTTTCCTAGATCTCCACATTTATATTCACAGGTTATCCACAACCCCGTCGGGCGGCCTGTAGAAAGGCCTCGAGCCGGGCTGGGTCCTTGATTCCCGGCGTGGCCTCCACACCGCTCGAGACGTCCACGGCATAGGGGCAGACCCGGGTAAAGAGCCCTGGCAAGCGCTCCGGGGTGAGCCCGCCGGCCACGATCAGGCGCGGGTGGTCCGCCAGGGGCTCGAGCCAGGACCAGTCGTAGGCCTCGCCGCTGCCTGGCCGCGGCCCGTCTACCAGCAGCGCGTCGGCCGGATAGGCCGCGAGTTCTGACTCCGGCGGGCCCGAAAGCCGCACCGCCTTGATCACCGGCAGGTGCCGCCGCAGCTCCTCGGCCCACTCGGGCGGCTCGTCGCCGTGGAGCTGCACCGCCGAGAGGCGCGCGCGCCGCGCCACCTCCAGTACCTCGCCCGGCGGCGCGTCTACGAAGACGCCCACCCGAACCACAAAGGGCCCCAGCACCGCACCAATCGCTGCCGCCGTCTCGGGTTCGACCCGCCGCTTGGAGGGCGCGAAGACAAACCCCAGCGCCCAGGCCCCGAGTTGCTCGGCGGCAAGGGCGTCCTCCTCGCGGGTGATGCCGCAGACCTTGGTCCGCACCGCGTGCACGCCTTCAGCCTACCAGCTTAAACGATTCTTAATGGGCGCCACATCGCGCTTTGGGATTCGAGGCGCTACCATGTAGATGTGGCTGGCCTAATGCTCTCGGTACTCCTTACGCTGGCGCCCCTACCGGGGTTGCCGGCCCTGCCCGATGGTGCCGAGATCCGCGTGGTCTCCCCCAACCTGCGCACCATCTACCTCTACTGGCGGGTGGACCACAGCGTCCTCGACCTGCGGGCCGACCCACTCGACCCGCCCGAGGGCGCGGCCGTGCGCATCCTCGTCCGGACGGGGCGCGAACTCCACGCCTACGAGGGGCGTGTCTGGGAGGATGACATCTACGTCCTCCTTGACGACGGTTACGTCAGCCTGCGCGACACCTTCCGCAAGGTCTACCAGCTGCGCGAGTCCGACCGCACACAGGCGGTTTGGAAGAAACGGGAAGAAAGGAGGCGCGGTGGCGGAGAAACACAACCCAACCCGCCCGATGGTGGGAGTCACGGGGGGCCAGGCGGAAACCCGAACACCGGCCCACACCAGAACCCCCCAGGGCCGCCCCAAGAACCGCCCCGGCGAGGTCATCCCTAACCGCAAACGCATCCTTCTGATTGAGGACGACGCCGAGATCGCACGCCTGCTCGAGGCCGAGCTGGGGGAGGTGGGCTACGAGGTGGACTGGGCCCCGAGCGGCATGCAGGGGCTTGTCAAGCTGCGTGAGTCTCCACCCAACCTGATCATCCTCGACCTCGGCCTGCCCGATATTGACGGGGCCGAGATCGCCCGTCGCGCCAAGCAGAACGGCGACCTGCCTATAATCGTGCTGACCGCCACCGACGCGGTGGAGCGCAAGGTGCAGCTCCTGCTTGGGGGCGCCGACGACTACCTCACCAAGCCCTTCCACCCCGCCGAGCTGCTGGCGCGCATCCAGGTGCAGCTGCGCAAGAGCGAGGGCGGCGAGGTGCGGCGCGTAGGGGCGCTTGAGATCGCGGTGGAGGCGCGGCGCGTCACACACGAGGGGAAGGAGATCTCGCTCAGCCCTAAAGAGTTTGCGTTGCTCGAGCTTCTCTCCAGCCGCCCCGGCCGCGTCTTCAGCCGCGACGAGATCGCACGGCACATCTGGGGCCACCCTTTGGAGAGCAATTCAAACGTCGTGGACGTGCACGTGGCCAACCTGCGCGCCAAGCTGCGCGACGCCGGTGCCTACGGCTACCTGCGCACCGTGCGAGGGGTAGGTTACGCCCTGCGGCAGCCCAAGACGTAGCACAATAAGTTTGTGCGCTACACTACCCGGCTCACTCTAGTCTTCGGCCTCATCTGGGCGCTGCTCCTCGCCCTGAGCCTGGCTGGCATCTACGCCACCCTGCGCACCTCGCTCGAAACCCGCATCGAGCGCCAGCTCCTCAAAGACGCCGCCGCCCTGGCCGAGCTCTACAACTCGGCCACCACCGGCACGCTCCGCCCCATCGGCGGCACCTACGTCGCGCTCTACGACTTCAACGGCCAGCCCATCCTCATCGACGAACCCAACCACCGCATCCCGCCGGAGGTGCTCCAGAACGCGGCAGCCGAGCCACAGATCTACAAAGGCGACGGCTTTGAGGCCGCCTACGTGGAGACCAGCGTGGGCGTGCTGGCCGTCTCACAGGACCTGGGGTTCATCGACCAGCTCAGCGAACAGGTGGCTCGCTCGGCGGTCGTGGTCTTCTTGCTCACCCTGCCCCTGGGCTGGCTGCTCGTGCGGCTGGGCGTGGGCTGGGCCAACCGTCCGCTCGCGAGCGCGGCCGAGGCCATCGCCAAGCGCAAGGGCGCCGACCTCTCGCCCATCCCCTACGACGGGCCCGAAGATGACGAGCTGGGCCTCATCGTGGCCCGCTTCAACGGCCTCCTCGACGAACTGCGCCTCGCCCGCGAACGCGAGCGCGTCTTCCTGGCCGAGGTGAGCCACGAGCTGCGCACGCCACTCACGGTACTGATGGGCTATCTCGAGCGCCTACGCAAGAACCCCGCCGACACAGGCGCGCTGGCCGCCGCCGAGCGCACCGCCCAGCACCTGACCCGTCTCGTGGGCGACCTGCTGGCGCTGGCGCGCGGCGAGGCTGAGCGCACCGTCAACCCCCACATCGTGGACCTGGCCGAGCTCGCGCGGAACGTAGCGCACGGTTTTCCGGGCGTGCGCTTCGAGGCCCGCGGCGAGCCCGAGGTACTGGGCGACCCCGACCGCCTGATGCAGCTTCTGCGCAACCTCGTGGCCAACGCCGTGCGCGCAGCCGGACGCCCCGAAGGGGTGTGCGTGACCGTGGGGGAAGCGGGCGGCCGCGCCTGGGTCGAGGTGGCCGATGACGGCCCGGGCATCGACCCCGAGGTACTGCCCCACCTCTTCGAGCGCTTCTCTCGCGGTCCCGAGGGCGGCACCGGGCTGGGCCTGGCCATCGCCAAACAGATCGCCGAGGCCCATGAGGGCACGATCACCGTCCGCTCCTGGCCCGGCCGGACGGTCTTCCGGGTAGAGCTGCCGGGGCTGGAGGGGGAGGGGTAGGGGTAGCCCCAAACGCCGCCAGCGCACTGGGCTCGAACCACCGCAGGACCCTGCGAAAAGCACGGAGCTGCTCGGGGGGGCCTTTGATATATTACGCATAACGTGATACGATATAAGCAAGCGGATGAGGTGGCTGCTCCATGGACTTCGCCGACGCAGGCACACGAGATATTTACGACGGAAACGACACCAAAGCCGCGCGGCGCACCCTCCCCCGGGAGCTCTGGAAGCTCGCCCGGCGAAAACTCGACCTTCTGGGCGCCGCCAAAGACCTAGGCGACCTGCGCGCACCGCCGGCCAACCGGCTGGAAAAGCTCAAAGGGGACCGCGCGGGCTACCACAGCATCCGCATCAACGACCGCTACCGCATCGTCTTCGGGTGGGAGGACGGCAGAGGAGCGCGCGAGGTGACGATCGTCGATTACCACTAGGTTCGCGGCCGGGCCGAGGGGGCCGGGCCCGCGAAGCGTGAACCGGTGAAAGGAGGGACTGTAATGAGGCTGCCCGCGAACCGAACCCCTACGCACCCCGGCGAGGTTTTGCTCGAAGAGTTCTTGAAACCTTACGGCATGACACAAAAGGAGCTGGCCGAGCGCATTGGCGTCTCGTACCCCCGCGTCAACGAGCTGATTCGCGGCCGGCGGGGCGTGACCCCCGACACCGCCCTGCGGCTCGCCCGGCTCTTCGGCACCTCGCCCGAGTTCTGGCTGAACCTACAGCAGGCCTACGACCTCTACCGGGCCCGCCAGCGCGCGGGCTACAAAAACATCAAGCCTTTGCGCCAGGGCATCGCTTAAGCACCCAGCGGCTGCCGGTGAGGAGGCCGGGAATCTCCCACCTCCTACGCCCCACTTCCTACAACCCGCCTTCCTACGACCACTCCGGCTCGCCGCGGTAGAGCTCCAGCGGCTCCTCGGCGAGCACCGCGTCCCGGCCGACCTCGACGAGCTCCACCACCTGCGGCGGGCAGCTGGTCACGCAAGCGGCGCAGCCGGTGCACGCGCTCACCTCGAGCTCGAGCACGTACTCCCCCTCCTCGCGCTCGCGCCGAATCGCGCCGGTGGGGCAGACGTTGGTGCAGACCGGGCAGAGGGTGCACCCCTCGAGCACCCGCACCGCCGGCCAGCGGACCTCGCCCTGACTGCGCAACGCCGCGGCCCGGCGCAGCCGTAGCTCCGCCGGCAGCGCCGGGCCTTCGCCCGCATCCTCGGGCACCAGCGCCTCCGGCGGCTCGGGCAGCACCTCCGCCGTCATGCGCCGCGTGCCGCCCAAGATCTGCTGGAAAAGCTCGCGCCGCCCCACCGCCACCCCCGGTAGCGCCTCGATGGTCACCGCTACCTCGAGCTCGGGGTAGTAGCGCCGGGCCTCCTCGACGACGCGCTCGAGTGCCTGGGGCACCGTAGGGCCGCCGATCTTGCAATGCTCGCAGTCGCCCCGCGCCAGCGTTAGCCGCCCGTGGCGGCTCGCCGCCTCGGCCAGCAGGCCCGGCGTGAGCCGCCCCAGGCAGAGCACCTCCTGCCCCGAGCCCTCCGCCTTGGAGCACTTGACCTGGCCGCGCCCCTTGTCGAGCGCCTCCTGCAGGGGCCCCAGCGGAAACTCGAGCGCCACCCCCGGGCAGACCTGGGTGCAAAGCCCGCAGCCGGTGCAGCGGGTGTCGTCGATCTCCACCCGAAAGTGGGCCAGGTCCACCGCCTCATACGGGCAGGCCTCCACGCAGGCGTCGCAGCCCCCCACCGCGTACTTCTCCACCAGACAGCGGCTTCCGGTGTAGCGCGGGGTGGGGTCGGTGAGCTTGAGAAAGGCCCCGAGGAGGTTGTCGAGGAGGCCCATCCCCGACCCCCTAGCCCCGCTTCGCGGCCGCGGGCTCGAGCAGGTCGCGCACCTGGCTCAAGAAGGCGTCAAACTGCGCAAAGTCCATCTGCTGGTTGTTGTCGGACATGGCCACCTTGGGGTTGGGGTGCACTTCCACGTGCACCGCGTCCACCCCCGCCGCCAGCGCCGCCCGCGCCAGGGGCGCCAGCAGGTCGATGCGGCCGGCGGCGTGGGTCACGTCCACCACCACCGGAAGGTGGGTGAGCTGCTTGGCCAACACCGCTCCCGAGAGGTCGAGGGTGTTGCGGGTCCACTTCTCGTAGGTGCGGATGCCGCGCTCGACCAGGATGACCTGGTCGTTGCCCTGGCTCAGCACGTACTCGGCGGCGTAGAACCACTCCTCCACCGTGGCGCTGAGGCCGCGCTTGAGCAGCACCGGCCGCCGGGCCGCGCCCACCTCGCGCAGGAGGGCGAAGTTCTGCATGTTGCGCGCGCCCACCTGGAAAATGTCGGCGTACTCCGAAACGACCTCGACGTCGCGGGTGTCCATCACCTCGGTCACGAAGGCCATGCCGTAGCGGTCGGCCGCGGCCCGGCCGATCTTGAGCCCCTCCACGCCCAGCCCCTGGAAGGCGTAGGGGCTCGTGCGCGGCTTGAAGGCCCCGCCGCGCAGCACCTTGACCCCCCGCTCGGCAAGGAAGGCCGCGGTGGCGTCCATCTGCTCTTCCGACTCGATCGCGCAGGGACCGGCAATCAAGAGCGGCGCGCCGCCGCCAAAGACCGCATCCCGCACCCGCACCCGCGTGTCCTCGGGCCGGGTCTCGCGCGAGAAGAGGAACTTGCGCTTGTCTTCCTGCTCCTCGAGCGCCAGCGTGGCCTTGAAGATCTCCTTGAAGAGCTTCTTGACCGTGCCGTCGGGGAAGGGCCCGGGGTTCTCGGCGGTGAGGTAGGCCAGCATCTCCTCCTCGCGGGCCGGGTCGTAGTGCCCTAGGCCCAGCTCGGTCTGGATGCGGCCGATCTCGGAGGCGATGCGTGCCCGCTCCGAGAGCAAAGCCAGCAGTTCGCGGTTGATGCGGTCGATCTCGCGCCGTAGTTCGAGGATGCGCGGTTCCATTCGCCTATCCTAACGCGCTTCGTCCGCGGAATCCTCCTCGGGTTGCGCCGCGCGCCCCGAAACGCGCGAGACCCAGATGGAGATCTCGTAGAGCAGCAAGAGCGGAATCGAAAGCAGCGCCAGGTTAAAAGGATCGGCCGTAGGGGTGATAACAGCCGCCAGGGTCACGATCACGACAATGGCGATGCGGCGGTTGCGGGCCAGGAAGCGCCAATCGAGCATGCCCAGCTTTGTAAAGAGATAGCTGAGCACGGGAAGCTCGAACATCAGCCCCACCACCGTCAGGTACATCAAGATCTGACTCATGTACTTGTCGATGGAAAGCAGCGGCACCACCTGGTTACCCAGAAAGCCAAGCAAAAAGGGCACAGCAAAGGGAAGCAGCACGTAATACGAGAAGACGACGCCCACAGCAAAGGAAAACCCGGCCCCGATAATGAACGGGATCGCCAGCCGCCGCTCGTGGGGGTAGAGACCGGGGGCGATGAAGGCCCAGATCTGGTAGACGATGAAGGGCATGGCCAGGATCAGCCCGCCAAAGGCCGCGATCTTGAGCGAGACGATGAAGCCCTCGGTGATCGACTGCTGAATGAGATTGGCTTCGATGCCGCGGACCTGGGTGGCCACGTTGAGGGGGCGCTTGAGGATCTCGAGCAGCTGTACGCGAAAGGTCCAGGCCACGCCCATGCCCACGAACCAGGCCAGAAGCGCCCGGATGATGCGGGCCCTGAGCTCCTCGAGGTGCTCGACGAGGGGTGCTTCGTGCACGTTCGGCTAGGCGTCCTCAGCAGGCTTGGAGGGTTTCGCCTCAGCCTCCGCGGACTGCTGCGGCGCCGGAGCGGCCTGTTGCTGCTGCGCGGGCGCCTTGGGCGGCGGGGCATCGAGGTCAACCGCCTGCTCGAACTCCTGCTTGATCTCGCTGGCCCCCTTCTTGAACTCGCGGATGGACTGCCCCAAGCCGCGGGCCAGCTCCGGGAGCTTCTTGGGGCCAAAGAGGATGAGCACGATCACGAGGATGATGAGTATTTCGGACATGCCTAGGTTCATGACGTCGTCTCCTCCTCCATACTAGTACCTTTTTCTGAGGGTTCGGTTTTGCGGCGCTTGCGCTCGGCCCAGCCCTCGATGTTGCGCTGGCGGCCGCGGGCGATGGCGAGCGTGCTCGGGGGCACGTCGTGGTTGATGGCGCTGCCGGCGGCCACGGTGGCCTCGGCCCCGACGCGCACGGGAGCGATGAGCACCGAGTTGGAGCCGATGAAGGCGCGCGGACCGATGATCGTGGGATGCTTCTTCGCGCCGTCGTAGTTGGCGGTGATCGTGCCCGCACCCACGTTGGTCCCGGCGCCCACCTCGGCGTCGCCCAGATAGGCCAGGTGCCCGGCCTTCACACCCGGGCCCAGCCGGCTCTTCTTGACCTCGACGAAGTTGCCCACGAAGGCGCCCTCCTCGAGCACCGCCCCAGGGCGCAGCCGCGCGAACGGCCCGGCCACCGCGCCCGCGGCCAGCCGGGCGCCCTCGAGCACGCTGTGGGGACGCACCTCGGCACCGGGGCCGAGCTCGCTGTCGGTGAGGATGCTGTAAGCGCCCACGAAGGCGCCTTCCCCGATCCGGGTCCCGCCCTTCAGCATCACCCCGGGCTCGAGCGTCACGTCGGGCGCGAGTTCCACTCCGGGCTCGAGGTAAACGGTCTCGGGCAGGATCATCCGCACGCCGGCGCGCATCCATTTTTCGCGCAAGCGCTCCAGCAACGCCCGCTCCACCTCGGCCAGCTGCACCCGGTCGTTCACGGCCAATAACTCGATGGGGTCGTCGGCCTTGAAGGCCCGCACCGGCAGGCCGTGGCGCTGGTAGACCCCGATCAGATCAGGAAGATAGTACTCCCCGGCGGCGTTGTCGCGGTCCACTTCCTCGAGAAAGTCCCAGACGTTCGCGTCGAAGGCGTAGACCCCGGCGTTCACCTCGCGTACGGCCCGCTGGTCGGGGGTGGCGTCCTTGAACTCGACCACCCGCGCCACGTTGCCCGCTCCGTCACGGAGGACGCGGCCGTACTGGGCGGGGTCAGGCGGCTCGAAGGTGAGCATGGCCATCCCGCCGCCCGCGGGCAGCGCCTCGGCGAGGCCGCGCAGGGTGGCGGCCGAGATCAGCGGCGCGTCGCCCATCGTGACCACCACGGGGCCGTCCCAGTCGGCCAGCTCCGGCCGCGCGCTCGCCAGGGCGTGGGCGGTGCCCAGCTGCTCGGCCTGTAGCGCGGTGCGCACGCCCAGGGGCTCGAGCGCCGCGGTCACGTCCTCCGCGCCGTGGCCCACCACCGCCACCACCCGCTCCGCGCCCGCCTCGAGCGCCGCGCGCGCGGCGTACTCCACCATCGGCCGCCCCAAGAGCGGGTGCAAGACCTTGGGCAGGGCCGACTTCATGCGCGTGCCCTTGCCCGCCGCCAGGATCACCGCCGCAAAACTCATGAAGCCGCCTCCTCCCGCCCCATGCGCCAGAGCATGTAGAGTGAAAGCAGAATTAGCGGAATCGAAACGAGCTGGGTGGCCGTGAAGAAGCCGATGCCCAGCTTGTCGTTGACATAGACCGGCCACCACAGCGGGTTGAGCCGGAAGGGCTCCTCGATCAGGCTGCGCAAGAGGCTGTACCAGAGCACGAAGTTCCAGAACGCCCACCCCGGTTTGCGGTTCTGTCGCCACCAGTAAAGCGCCAGCACGAAGAGCACCACCCCGATGAGCGCGCCGTAGATCTGGGTCAGGTGCACCGGCCCGCGCACCACCTCGCCGCTGCAAAACCCCCAGGCGAGCTGGCCGGTGGATGTGCAGATGCCCGGAAAGCCCTTGGCCCACTCGGGCCAGGTGTAGCCAATGGGCAGCTCGGTGAGCCGGCCCACCGTGTCGGAGCCGTTCATCAGGTTGCCAATTCGGCCGCCGACGATGCCGAGCGCCACGCCCGGCAGGGCGGCGTCGAGGTAGACGTAGGGCGGCACGCCGTTCTTGCGCGCGAAGTAGACCATGGGGATGAGGCCGCCCAGGATACCCCCGTGGAAGGAGAGACCGCCCTGCCAGATGTAGAGCGCGCTGATGGGGTTGGCCGCAAAGTCGCTCCAGCTGGTGAGCACGTAGACGATGCGGGCGCCGATCACGCCGAAGACGACCGCCCAAAAGACCGCCTCTTCGAACTGGTCGGGGTCGTAGCCCTTGGCGGCAACGTAACGCCGCGCCATCAGGTAGCCGATGAAGATCGCTAGCGTGATCAAGAAGCCGTACCAGCGAATCTCCAGCGGCCCGATTTGGATCATGACGGGGTCCATACCCTACCTCCTGCCCAGCGCCCGGGCCAGGTCCTCTTCGCTGAACGGGCCCTGCACCAGCACCGCACCGTCCTTGAGCACGGCGGGGAGCTCGAGGTTGCCCGCGAGCTCGGGGCGGTCGTCCACGTCGATGCGCTCGTAGGGCAGCCCCATGGCCCAGAGGTAGCGCTCTTGCTGGTCGCAGGTGAGGCAGTTCTTCTTCGCAAGATAAACGTACACGTGGTCCTCCCGATACCCTAGAATATCCGCTGAATCACCATCCAGCCCATGGCCACGTGGATGGCCAGCTTCACCAGCACACCGCCCAGAACGCCCAACAGGCTGCCCCAGGCCGCGCGCAGCGCCTCCCGGCCGTCCTTGCCGGAAAGCAGCTCGGCAGCCAGCGCCCCCAAAAAGGGTCCGATCAGGATGCCCAGCGGCCCCATGGCGAACGCGCCAATGAGCGCCCCGATCACCGCGCCCCAGATGCCGGCACGCCCCGCGCCGTAGCGCTTGGCGCCGAAGGCGGCGGCCACGTTGTCGAGCGTCATGGCGAGGATACCCAGACCGATGAGCCAAGCCCAGTCGGTGACGCTCAGCTCGCTAAAGCCCACCATGGCCTCGTGCAAAAGCGCCGCGCCCCAGATGACGAGCGTGGCCGGCACCATGGGCACGAAGGTGAGCACCAACGCCCCCAACCACAGGAGCACGAAGAGCCAGTCGGCTACGAGGTTCATCTTCTACAACTGTAAACGCCGGATGTGAGAAGGGGTCGAGCCCGGGCGCGGGCGTGTAGGATGGGCTCTGTGGGTACTGACCCGTCGGTCAACGACACCTCCGGCCGCCCCAACGGCCTCGACCTCGCCGCCCTGCTCGTTCTCTACTTCGTCTGGGGCGGGGCTTACCTGGCCAACAAGCTGGCCATCGCCACCATCGACCCCTTCATCATGCTGGCGCTGCGGCTGGGAACGAGCGGCCTGCTCCTCTTCCTCATCCTGCGCGCGCTCGGCTGGACCCTGCCCGGCGGCCGCGAGGCGCTCGGTTCCTGGTTCGTGGGCCAGCTCCTGCTCGTGGGCGGCATGGGCGCGGTGGTCTACGCCCAGCAGTGGGTGAGCTCGAGCCTGGCTGCGGTCATCGTCTCGACAATGCCGCTGTGGAACGCTCTCTTCGCCGGCCTCATGGGCCGCAAGACCCGCGCCGCCGAGTGGGCGGGCATGCTGCTAGGCCTCGCCGGGGTCTATCTGCTCGCCGGCGAACCCGACCTGCGACTCGATCCGCGTGCGCTCCTCGTCTTCGTCGGCCCGGTGAGCTGGGCGCTGGGCACGGCGCTCAGCCCCCGCGTGCCCCAGGCGCCGGGGCTGATGTCGAGCGCGCTGCACATGATGGGCGCGGGGCTCAGCTTCGCCCTGATCGCGCTCCTGGCCGGGGCGCGGTGGCAGACGCCCAGCGCCGTCTCCTTGGCCGCGCTGACCTACCTGATCCTGCTCGCCGGGGTGCTGGGCTACAGCGCCTACCTCTACCTGCTCCGCCGCCCCTTGCGCCCGGCGCTGGTCACCAGCTTCGCCTACGTCAACCCCCTCGTGGCCCTGACGCTGGGAATCGGTTTCGCGGGCGAGCGCCTCACCCAGGCAGGTCTCGCCGGCGTGGGGCTGATCGTACTGGGGGTGGGGCTGGCGGTGAGCGGCCGGGGGCGGTAGGCGCGGCGCGCTAACCCAGCCCCAGCTCCCGTTCGAAGAAGGCCAGCAGCTCCCGGTAGAAGTCCTCTATCGTCTCGGGTTTCTTCCAGCCGTGTCCCTCGCCTTCGTAGACCTTGTAGCGGTGGGGCACGCCGCGCTCGCGCAGAATGCGCACCAGCTCCTCAGCCTGGTTCGGGGGCACCACCCTGTCCTCGGAACCCTGGAAGACGTAGAGAGCGTCCTTGATCCGGTGCGCGTGCGCCAGCGGCGAGCGCTCGCGGTAGCGCGCCGCCGCCTCGGGCAGGGGCCCGACCAGCCGGTCGGTGTAGCGAGACTCGAACTTGTGGGTCTCGCGCGCCAGCAAGAAGAGGTCGGTCACCCCGTAAAAGCTGGCCCCGGCGCGGTAGACGCCCGGGTGCAGCGCCAGCGTCATCAGGGTGGTGTAGCCGCCCGCGCTGCCGCCCATCAGGCCCAGCCGCTCGCCGTCTGCGCGGCCCGAAGCGGCCAGGAACCGTGCCGCCGCCACCGCGTCGGCCACGTCCACCACGCCCCAGTTTCCGTAGAGCGCCTCGCGGTAGCCGCGGCCGTAGCCGGTGGAGCCGCGGTAGTTGAGCTCGAGGTAACCAAAACCATTGGCGGCGAAGAGTTGGGCCTGGGCGTTGAAGGCCAGGGTGCGCTGGCTCGTGGGGCCGCCGTGCACGCTCACCACCGCCGGCGGCCGCTCGGCGCCGCTCGCCGGCGGGTAGTAGAGGCCGTGGACCTCTGCGCCGTCCTCGCCCCGGAAGGTCACGGCCTCGGGCTCCACGCCACCGTCGGCCTCCGCCGGCCAGCCGAGGGCGCGGGTGCGCCACGCCTCGCCGTCATAGAAGACGACGCGCTCGCCCCGGGTGGGACCGCTGGCGAGCACGGCCAGACCCGCTTCGTCGCCGCTCAGCGAGGCGAGCCAGGCCAGCCCCTCGGGCAGGGGCACCTCGTCGAGGCCATCGGGGGCGAGGCGCCATAGCACCGCCCGCCCGCGGCGGTTCTCGCGCAGGTAAAGCGCGCCACCGGGCCCGAAGCTCATCACCCGCTGGCCCTGGGTCCAGGCGGGCTCGAGCAGCACCCGCCCCTCCACCCACACCGTCCGCCCGCCGCTTTCGAGGTCCAGACGCACGAGCCGGTCGAACTCTGCGTCCTCGGGGTTCTCGATCCAGAAGAGGGCGTGACCGTCGGGGCTGAACAGCGGCTGGAAGACCGGCGTGCGCGGCCCGCCCGCGACCTCGCGCGCCCCGGAAAGCCCCCCGCCCTCCACCCGCGCGAGCATGAGCCGCCCGCCGTCCCAGGGCATGTTCGGGTGGTCCCACTCCACCCAGGCCAGCCACGCCCCGTCGGGGCCCCAGGTGGGCTGCATGTAGAAGTCGGCCCCCTGAACCCAGACCTCGGGCCAGGCCCCGCCGGCGGCGTCCGCCACCGCCAGCAGGTCGCGGCCCTCGTGGTGGTGGACGTAGACGACGCGCGCGCCGTCGGGGCTGGGCTGGGGGTCGGCCGCCGCACCAAAGGCGGGGGTGAGGGCTGCGGGCTCCAATCTCGACAGCGGCAGGCGCCACACCCTTCCCTCGGCCACGTAGAAGACCGCGTCCTCGCCCAGGTTGAACGCGCCGCCGCCGTAGCCGACGCCCGGGTTCAGGGCGCGGTCCGGCGCGTACCGTCGCGGTGCCCCGTCCCACCCCAGCAGCACGGTGCGCCCGCCTTCCTGCTCGGTCCAGTAGACGCGGCCGCCACGGGCGCGCACCTCGGCGTGGGCCCCAAGCCGGCCCCGTGTGAGATCCCTGGTGCTGCGTACGCTCATGCCCCAGTCTACGCAGCTTCAGGGACGCACGCCACCGCCGCGGGTGTACCCTAAAAAGGCCACAGGAGGCGTTGCGCCATGGCCGACACCGTCCACAGCAAAACCGAACCCAACGGCCGCCGCCTGATCGTCCTCTCCATCGCCGCGCTGGGCGTGGTCTTCGGCGACATCGGAACGAGCCCGCTCTACGCGGTGCGCGAGGCCTTCGGCGAGCACTACGGTCTGGCCCTTACCGAGGCCAACGTGCTGGGCGTGCTCTCGCTCATCTTCTGGTCGCTGATCGTGGTGATCTCGCTCAAGTACCTGACGCTGGTCATGCGCGCCGACAACCACGGCGAGGGCGGCATCATGGCGCTGACCGCGCTGGTCATGCCCAGCAAGCTGCGCCGCGGCCACTGGCGCTACTTCGCGGTCATGCTGGGCATCTTCGGGGCTTCGTTGCTCTACGGCGACGGCATGATCACCCCGGCCATCTCGGTACTGAGCGCTGTCGAGGGGCTGGAGGTGGCCGCGCCGCGGCTCGCGCCCTTCGTGATTCCCGTTACCGTGGGCATCCTGCTCGCACTCTTCCTCTTCCAAAGCCGGGGCACCCAGCGCGTCGGTGGCCTTTTCGGGCCCGTGACGCTGGTCTGGTTTTTGTCCATCGCCGCGCTGGGCCTGGCCCAGATCGCGCGCAACCCCCACGTGCTCGCCGCGCTCAACCCCTACCACGCGGTGCACTTCTTCACCGCCAACGGCTGGACCGGCTTCTGGGTGCTGGGCTCGGTCTTCCTCGTGGTCACCGGCGGCGAGGCCCTCTACGCCGACATGGGCCACTTTGGCCCGCTGCCCATCCGGCTCACCTGGTTCTTCGTGGTGCTGCCCGCACTGCTGCTCAACTACTTCGGCCAGGGGGCGCTGCTGCTGGCCAACCCCGCGGCGGTGGAAAACCCCTTCTACCTGATGGTGCCCGCTTGGGCCACCTACCCGATGATCGCACTGGCCACCGCGGCCACGATCATCGCCTCCCAGGCGGTGATCTCGGGGTCCTTCTCGCTCACCCGCCAAGCGATGCGGCTGGGCTTTTTGCCGCGCATGACGGTGGTGCAGACCTCGAGCGAGGAGATCGGCCAGGTCTACATCCCCACGATCAACTGGATCCTGATGTTCGCCACCGTGGGGCTGGTGCTGGGCTTTGGCTCCTCCAGCCGCTTGGCCGCGGCCTACGGCGTGGGCGTGACCACCGACATGGTCTTCACCACGCTGCTCTTCGCGGTGGTGGCCTGGAGCCTGTGGAAGTGGCCGCGGATCCTGGTGGCCCTGCTGGCGCTGGGCCTGCTGGCCGTGGACCTCAGCTTCTGGGGAGCCAACATCGTCAAGGTGCCCCAGGGCGGCTGGTTCCCGCTGGTCGTGGGCGCGGTGATGCTGCTGGTGATGACCACCTGGTACCACGGCCGCACCCTGCTGGCGAGCGTGCTCAAGAAGGACGCCTTCCCCATCGAGCGCTTCCTGGAAACCCTGGCCGTCTCCAAGAACCCGCCGGTGCGGGTGCCCGGCACCGCGGTCTACCTGACCCGCAACCCCGACGTGGTGCCCCCGGCGTTGCTGAACAACCTCGGCTACAACCACGTGCTGCACGAGCGGGTGGTGGTCGTGAGCGTCGAGACCGAGGAGATTCCTCGGGTGGCCGGCCACCTGCGCGGCGAGCTGCGCCCGCTCGAGCTCGGCTTCAGCCGGGTGGTGCTCCACTACGGCTTCATGGAGCACCCTAGCGTGCCCGACGAGCTCTACGCCATGGAGGAGCTCGAGCTCGACCCCGACGACACCTACTTCGTCCTCGGGCGCGAGGTCATCCTGGCCGAGGGGCGGCTGGGCCTGCCCCGCTGGCGCGAGCAGCTCTTCGCCCTCATGCAGCGCAACGCCCTGCCGGCCACGGCCTTCTTCGACCTTCCGCCCGACCGCACCTTCGAGGTGGGGCACCTGATCCGGCTGTAACGCCCGTATGCCGCGAAAAAGAGGCGGCGCAAAGCGCCGCCTCTGCCTCTAACCCGATTACTAGGCCGGCTGGGCGGCGAAGCTCTCCAGCTCTTCCTTCCAAGGCCCCAGGCCCAGCTCACCCAGGCGCTCCAGGTAGTAGCGCGCCCCGGCGGCCAGGTTGGCGCGGAAGGCGGCCACCGCCTCGGGGGTGCGGTCGCGGTCGGTGCCGAACTCGCCGGCGAGGACCCGGCGCAGGTAGTCGGCGTAGAGGCGCAGCTCCTTGATGAAGACGTGGGGGCGGTTCGCCTCGAGCTCCAGCGGCCGCCGGCCGTAGATGTGGTCCACCATCTCCTCGAGCGTGCGCTCGCCCGAGAAGTAGGCCAGGTTGGGCCCGGGGCAGACGGAGACGCCCGTCTCGGGCATCTGCGGCCCCAGGTGAAACTCCAGGTGCGCGGGCTCGGCCAGGCCGGTGCAAAGGCACTGCTTCTCGAGCAGCTTCGCGATCTCGCGCTCGTAGGCCTCGGGGCTGAGGTTTTGTTCTTTGAGCGCCTTGATCTTGCGGTGCTGGTAGTTGCGGCTGGCGGTGCAGATGGGGCGCTCGGTGAACTCGGTGTTGAACTCGAGGTGGCCCTTGGGGCAGGGGCTGCCGGGCTTGCCCTCCTCGTACCACTTGCGGTTGAGCGCAACCATCGAGGCGTTCCTCAGCACGTTGAAGGGCACCCCCAGCGGCGAGGCGCCGGAAAGGTAGAGGTCTTCCTCGCCCGCGTCCGAGAGGTCCCGGCGGGTGCGCTCGTCCACCACCGTCACCTCGGGCACGAGCAGGAAAGGCGAGCCCCAGCCCACGCTGTCGAGGCCGTAGCGCGCGCGCAGCATCGCGTGCTCGCCGGCGGTGCCCACGCCCCCCTGGGCGGTCAGGCGCACCTCAGGCGGCCGCTCGGGTACCGGCTTGCCCAGCTTCTCGAGCGCCTTCCTGTAGATCTCGAAGAGCGAGGTGACCAGCTCTTCCTTTTTCTGGTGGAACTCCTCGAGGATCGGGCCCATCAACAGGCCCGGGGTGGCGAAGGCGTGGCCGCCGCAGTTGAGGCCGCTCTCGACCCGGTACTCGCTGACCCAAAGCCCCTTCTTGGCCAGGAACTTGCCCTGGGTCAGGGCCGAGCGGTAGTCGGAAACTTTGAGCGTGATCTGCTTCTTGATGCGCCCCGCCTCGTCGGCGAAGAAGCCGGCGAAGCGCGCCATGTAGCTGTAGAGGCGAGCGTTGAAGCCGGCCGAGAGCACCAGCGCGCCCTCCATGCGGCTTTCGGCGAAGCCGCGCAGGGCGGCGTGGGCGTCGTTGTACTCCACCGGCAGCTGCTCGCGGCCGACGTAGTTGGGCTTGTCCACCTTGGTCATGACGTTGACCTCGAGCCGCCCGGGCTCGAGCGCGGCGCGCAGGCGCGCCTCCAGCTCCGGACGCTTCTCGGGCCCCGCCGCGAGCCAGTCGCGCCAGAGCCGGTGCGCGGGCGCCTCGTCGGGCAGGAGCTCGAGGTAGCGCCACAGCTCGCTTCCGGGCTCGAGCGGCGCGGCGCGCAGGGCCTCGAAGTCCTCGCGCACGAACTCGTCCACTAAGTCCAGGTAGGCGGCGGCGCGGCGGGCGCGCGAGTCGGCCTTCAGGTCCTTTTCGATGGGGGCGTAGGCCCGCCCGCGGCGGTGCGCCCAGTAGGCCCGCATGCGCTCGAGCAGGTCGTCGTCCACGATCGAGATCACCGAGGCGATCCCGTACTTGGCGATTCGCAGGGGCGTGTCCACGGTGAACGCGGTGCCCATGACGGGAATGTGAAAGGTGTGCTGTGCCATGCCTTGCTCCAGAGCCGTAGCTCGCTCCAGCCTACCGGATTTCGCGTGAGAAAAAGGGGACCGGGTTCACCCGGCAGCGAACTCGAAGAGGCGCCCGTCGAGGGTGGCCACGTAGAGCCGCCCGCCCCAGGGCAGCGGTGCCGCCTGGACCGCGCCCAGGCCCTCGGCGCGCCACAGCTCGTGCCCCGCGGCGGCGTCGAAGGCCCGCGCCTCGCCCGCCTCGGTGGCGACGTAGAGCACCCCCTCAGCCAGGGTTAGCCCGGCGGTGACCCGGCCCACCTCGGCGGCCCAGGCCTCGTCCCCCGTCTTCAGGTCGAGCGCGTAGAGCACGCCGCTCCAGCCGGCCACGAACACGCGCCCCCCGCCCACCGCGGGGCTGCCCCAGAGCTCCCCCTCGACGTCGTAGGTCCACAGCACCTCGCGCGCCAGCGGGTCGAAGGCGTGCACCTCGCCCGCCCAGGTGGGCAGCACCAGCACCCCCTCGGCCGCGGGGATGTGGGCGTGGATGGGACCGGCCTCGACCTTGTAGAGGAGCTTCCCCGAGCCGGGCTCGAGCGCAAACAGCCAGCCCGACTCGCTGGCGGCAAAGAGCATCCCGCGGTAGAGGGTGGGTCCCGCCGAGAGGTGGCCCCCGGCCTCGAAGGCCCACTCGAGCTCGCCCTCGGGGGTGAGGGCGTAGAGGTAGCCGTCGCGTCCCGCCAAGTAGACGCGCCGCGCGGTCACCAGCGGACTCGCGGTCACCTCGGCGCGGGTCTTGTGCTCGAAGACGCGCGCCCCGCCCAGGCCGCGGGCGCGGAGCACCCCCTCCCAGTCGGCGAAGTAGACCCGGTCCTCGGTGAGCGCGGCGGCGGCGGTCACCTCGTCGCTGGCGGGGAAGGGCGAGGCGGGCTCGAGCCCCGGCACCCGGAAGAGGTGCAGCGCCGCGCCCCCGCCCACGGCCAGCCGCCCGCCGCGGGCCACCGGTTCCATGGGCCAGACGGCCTCGCCCTCGAAGGCGGCCCGGGCGCGGAGCTCGAGCCGGTCGGGGCGCACAGGCCCCGAGGGGTAGTGGCCACTGCGGGCGAGGCCGGCGCGCGCACTGCCGACGAGGCCGGCGCGCGCGCCCTCCAGCACCGCCGCGAGCTCGCGCCGCGCCTGGGCCGCCGAGGCGGGGCGCGAGCTGGGTTCCTTTTCCAGCATGCGCAGCACCCAGGCCGAAAGCGCGGCGGGCAGCGCGGGATTGAGCTCGAGCGGGTCGGGCGGCGGCTCGTAAACGTGCTGGTAGAGAACCGCCTGGTCGTGCTCGCCTTCGAAGGGCGGGCGGCCGGTGAGAGTGCGGAAGAGCACGGCCCCGAACGAGTAAAGGTCGGCTGCGGGGGTGAGGGATAGGCCCTTGGCCTGCTCCGGGGCCATGTACTGGGGCGTGCCCAGGGTGTAGCCGGTGCGGGTGAAGTGGCGGGTGGCCTCGGCCAGGTAGGCGAGGCCGAAGTCCATCAGCTTGGGGCGGCCCTCCTCGGTGAGGAGGATGTTCTTGGGGGTGAGGTCGCGGTGAAGGATGCCGCGCGCGTGCAGGTGCTCGAGCGCCGCCAGCACCTCCAGCGCCGCCTCCAGGATGGCGAGCCCCTCGGGCCCCGACTCGAACGGCCCCAGCCGGTCGAAGGTGCCGCCCGAGACGAGCTCCATCACGAAGTAGGTGCGGCCCGCCTCCTCGCCCAGGTCGTAGATGGCCACCACGCCCGGGTGGCTGAGCGCCGCCAGCGCCCGCACTTCCTGGGCGAAGCGCTCGCGCTCCACCGGGTGCACGTGCTCGTAGAGCAGCTTGACCGCCACCTCGCGCCCCACCCGCTCGTCGCGGGCGCGCCAGACCTCGGCCATGCCCCCGGTGCCGATGGGCTCGATCAGGTGGTAGCGGCCGGCAAGGACGTCCACCTACGTATTGTATCGGGGGATCAGTCTTCTTCTTCGGCGAGCTTGGCCTTCAGCTCCTCGACGCTCATCTTGCCCTCTTCCAGCTCGCGGGCGATCTTCTGGATCGCCAACCGCACGACCTCCGACTTACTCACCAGCCGCTCGGGGCTGGAAAGCTCGTAGGCCGCCTTGGTGAGCAGGGCGTCCTGGTCTTCGCTGATGACCACTTGCAGGCGTTTCTTCTCTTTCTTCGGCATAGGCCTCCGGAGCCTCAGTATAGCACGATGAGGCAATGCTTGACAATGCGCTGGAGCTGTTATATTATCACCTTACGCATGGTGTGTATCATGCTCATCGTAGGGACCGGGGGCCAGAAATGCAGCGACCGTTGATTATACAAGGAGGCACGCCCCTGCGGGGCGAACTGCGGGTCAACCCCGCCAAGAACGCGGCCCTGCCCATCCTCGTGGGCAGCCTGCTCTCGCGCGAGCCCATCACCCTGGAAGAGGTGCCGCGCCTGCGCGACATCGAGGTATTGCTCGAGCTGCTCGCCCACCTGGGCACCCGCTACGCCTGGGAAGGCCGCACCCTGCACCTGCACACCCCCGAGATCCAGAGCACCCGGGCCCCCTACGAGCTCGTCAGCAAGATGCGCGCCAGCTTCATCGTGCTGGGCGCGCTGCTCGCCCGCCAGGGCGAGGGCGAGGTGAGCATGCCCGGCGGCTGCGCCTTCGGCCCCCGCCCGGTGGACCTGCACATCAAGGCGCTGCGCGACCTGGGCGTCGAGATCCGCGAGGAAAACGGCACCTTCACCGCCTGCCGCAACGGCTGGCCCGAGGGCGAGGTCGTCTTCGACCGCCCCACCGTGGGCGGCACCGAGCAGGTGATGCTGGCCGCGGCTTTGGGCCCCACCGAGGTGACCATCGTCAACGCGGCGCTCGAGCCCGAGATCGTCGACTTCGCGGGCTTCCTGCAGATGCTGGGCGTCCAGATCGAGGGCGCCGGCACCGCCAAGATGACGATCCGCGGCGCCGAGGCGCTGGGCGGCGGCAGCTACAAGATCATCCCCGACCGCATCGAGGCCGGCACCTACCTGCTGGCGGCGGCCGCCACCCGCGGCGAGGTCCTGCTCGAGGGGGCGAACCCCGAGCACATGGACGCGCTGCTCTCCAAGCTGAAGAACGCCGGCCACACCGTCCTCACCGGCACCGACTGGGTGCGGCTGAAGAGCGCGCGCGAGCCCGAGCCCTTCGACGTGGACGCCCGCGAGTACCCCGGCTTCCCCACCGACCTGCAGCCGCCGGTGACCGCCTATCTGGCGACCGTGCCCGGCGTCAGCCTGGTGCGCGACCTGGTCTACCCCGACCGCTTCACCCACGTGGGCGAGCTCGCCCGCCTGGGCGCCGAGCTGCACCTCAAGGAGCGCGTGCTCGCCATCCACGGGCGCAACCTCACCGGCGCGCGCATCAAGGCCTTCGACATCCGCGGCGGCGGGGCCATGGTCATCGCCGCGCTGGCCGCCGAGGGCGAGACCGTGCTCGAGGGCATGCAGCACATTCGCCGCGGTTACGAAGACCTCGAAGACCGCCTACGCCAGCTCGGCGCGGTCGTCTACGACGCCCCGGTGACGCTCGAACAAGCGGCGGATTGAGCACGCGCCCTCTGCCGAAACCTCCCCACACGTCCCGCTCAAACCCTATACCCACTAGCAAAACCCGAGTCGCTGCTGGCTGTAGGGTTCGCTATCCGGCCTCCCTGGCATAGGGTATAAGGGGGTGGTGAACCGAGGCGTCCACCTCCTCACCCTGCTGGGCCTCTCCGGAGGGCTGGCCTTCGTGGTGGGGAGCGTGCTCTTTTTGAACCCCGATCGCTACACCGAGGGGGTCTACCTCTTCATCTTCGGCAGCGTGGCCATGCTGGTCGAGCGCCTGGGCAAGCTCTGGCTCGACGGCAAGGGCTAGTCGGCCCCGGCCTCCAGCTCGAAGTAGCGGCGCACCGCCTCGGCGGCGTCGGGCGGCAGCGGCGTGGATTGGAGGTAGCGTTCGGCCGCACGCTGCACCGCCTCGGGCGGCGCGCCCCCGGCCCAGGGGGAGGGCAGGCCGGCGGGCGTCTGGGGCTGGGGGACTTCGGGCGCGCCCGCGCCCGCCGCCTCGGACCCGGCCCCCGCGCTACCCCGGGCCGCGGGGCCTTCCACCAGGACCCCTTCGCCGTCCGCCCCCTCCCGCACCGCCTCGCCCCGCGCCGGGGCGTCTTCCGCCGCGGTTTCCACGGCGGCCGGGGTGCCCTCCGCCTCCGCCGCGTCCGCAGCCGCACCCTCCACCACCTCCGCGCCCCCGCCCGGCTCTCCGGGTTCGAGCCCCTCCGCCGCTTCGGTGCCCGGGGCGGCCTCCGCACCTGCAGGCTGCGCATCCTCGGCAGCCTCCGGCGACATGGACCCGGTGGGAGGTTCGACGGTCTCGGCGGGCGCGGCCTCACTGGAGGCGGCTTCGGGCCGTTCGCTCGCGCGCCCGGGCGGGGGCTCGCTCGCGGCCGGCGCGGCCCGCTCCGGCGCCGCGGGGGCGCCGGCTTCGGCCGGGGGTGCCGGCGCGCGCCCCGGGAGCGAGACGGCGAGGACGAGCACCCACAGCGTGAGCGCCAGCGCGGCCTCGCGCCAGGGCGGGGGCGGCAGCCGCGCCGCGTGCGCGGCCCGCTCCGCCTCCGCCCGCAGCCGGGGATAGGCGGGGTCGTTCGCGGGCGTTTCCAGCGCGGTGCGGTAGGCGAGGCCCAGTTCGCGGTCGATCTCGGCGAGGGCGCGGGCCTCCTCCCGGCGCGCGGGGTAGGCCAGCGGCAAGAACGCCAGCGCCACAACCCAGGGGCCCAGCCAGGCCGAAAGCAGCCAGGCCAGCAGCGCGAGCAACGCGGCCAGGAGGGCGCGCACCCGCCAGGCGCGGCGGGCGGCCCAGCGCCGGTGGAGCGTCATGGCTTCATACTAGACGAGGCGTTCGTGAATAGAATGGCCCGCATGAAGGTGGAGCACGCCGCCGAGGTGATCGCGAGCGAGGAGGCGCTGGCGCACCTCGCCCGCGATCCGGTGATGGCGCGGCTGATCGAGCGACACGGCCCCTACCGCTGGGGGCTGCACCCCGTCTTTCCCTCGCTGGTGCGGGCGGTGGTGGGGCAGCAGCTTTCGAACGCGGTGGCGCGGACGATGTTCCGCCGGGTGGCCGAGGCGACGGGGCTCGAGCCCGCACGGCTGCTAGCGCTGGGCGAGGACGGGCTGCGGGAACTAGGGCTGGCGCGCGCCAAGGGCAGGGCGCTGGTGGAACTGGCCCGGGCGCAGCGCGAGGGCTACTTCGAGGGGCTCGAGGCCCTGCCCGACAAGGAGGCGGCCGAGCGGCTGGTGCACCTGCGCGGCGTAGGCCCCTGGACCGCGCAGATGGTGCTGATCTTCAGTTTGGGGCGGATGGACGTCTGGCCCACCGGCGACCTGGGGATGGTGCGCCAGGCCGAGCGGCTCTACGGCCTCGAGGGACGGGCCGCGGTCGAGACGCTGGGCGAGCGCTTCCGCCCCTGGCGCTCGGCGGCGGCCCACTACCTCTGGGCCGAGACCGACGCCTAGCTGCTAGGCTGGAGCCATGGGTGAATCCCTCGACATGCTGGCCCTAGGCGACTTCGCCTGGGACGTGCTCATCCACACCGACGCCCCCCTCGCTCCCGGCGGCGACACCTTCGGTCAGGTGGAATTGCAACCCGGCGGGAGCGCCGCCAACGTGGCCGTGTGGGCCCGGCGCTGCGGCGCCCGCACCGGCTTCGTGGGCAAGATCGGGCGCGACCGCTTCGGCGAGCTGGCCCGCGAGAACCTGAGCGAAGAGGGCGTGGAGCACTGGCTCAGCGAGAGCTCGAGCCGCCCCACCGGGGTGGTGGCCGTCTGGGTGGACCACACCGGCCAGCGCTCCATGGTCTCGGGCCAGGGGGCCGACTTCCTGCTCACCCCAGAGGATCTGCCGCCCGAGCTGGAGACCGCGCGCCACCTGCACCTCACCGGCTGGTCGCTCTTCACCGACCCGCCGCGCCGCGCCGCCCTCGTTGCCGCGCGCCGCGCGGGGAAGGCGGGGCGCACGCGCTCGCTCGACCCCGCCTCCTTCCAGCTCATCGAGGAGATGGGGCCGGCGGCCTTCGTGCGCATGACTGCGGAGCTCGGGCTCGACGTGATCTTCCCCAACTTCGACGAGGGGCGCGTGCTCACCGGCGAGCGCGAGCCCGAGGCCATCGCCCGTAAGCTCATGGAGCACTACCCCGGCGCCATCGTGGCGCTCAAGCTCGACGCTCGCGGGGCGCTGGTGGGCCACGACGGCACGCCCACCTACCTGCCTCCCACCCCCGACCGCGCGCTCGACGCCACCGGCGCGGGCGACGCCTTCGCCGGCGCCTTCCTGGCCCGCTGGGTGCGAGGGGCAAGCCCCGAGGAGGCGGCCGAGTTCGCCGTGGCCGTGTCGGGCTGGGTGGTGGCGCGGCGCGGCGCGCGGCCGCCACTGGACGTGCGCATGCGGGAGCACTGCGGTGTTTCATGACGGCGACCTGGCGCTCCACCCGCTCGTGCCCCTGGCCGAGTGGGAAGGCGAGCTGGACGCGCCGCCAGAGGGCGCGGAGGCCTGGGTGGTACCGGCGTGGGTGGAGGAGGAGTTCTACCGCCTGAACAACCTGCGCTTCCAGATCGGGCGCGTCTTCGAGGGCGTGTGGGGCGTGCGGGTGGACGAAGACCGCCTCGCCCGGGCGGCCGAGAAGGCCCGCGCGCTGGTGCGCGGCTCATACCTGGTATCCGAGCGGGCCGAGGCGTTCACCGCGGCGCTGCCGCCCGCGGGGCCATTCGTGTTGCGCCGGCCGAAAGGCGGCAGGGAAGAGGAGGCCGAGGGACCGCTCGAGGCGCTGTGGGCGCTCAAGCGGCTGTGGGCGGCGCGCTGGAGCCTGGACGAGGTGATCGCGCGCGGCTCGGACGGCTGGCCCGAGCCCGCGCCAGTGGTGGTGGAAAGGCGCGGGTAAAAACGGACCGCCCCCGGGGCATGGGGGCGGCCGGACGTGTGAGGGCGTTTAGTCCACGAACTCTTCGGGGCGGAAGAAGAGCGCGATCTCGCGCTCGGCGTCGGCCTCGTTGGCCGAGCCGTGGATGACGTTCTCGTCGATGGTGGTGGCGAAGTCGCCACGGATCGTGCCGGGCAGGGCATCGGCGGGGTTGGTGGCGCCCATCATCTTGCGCAGCTCGGCGATCACGCCCGGACCCTCGAGCACCATGGCCACCACCGGCCCGCTGGTGATGAACTCGAGCAGCGGCTTGAAGAAGGGCTTGTCCTTGTGCTCGCCGTAGTGCTCCTCGGCGAGGTCGAAGCTGATGCGCATCTTCTTGAGGGCGACGATCTTGAAGCCCTTGTCCTCGAGGCGCTGGATGATTTTCCCGGTCAGGCCGCGGCGCACGCCGTCGGGTTTGATCATGGCAAAGGTGCGTTCCATAGCGGCTCCATTCTACATGCGCTCTGCTAGGCTGAAGCCATGTACCGTCAAGCCGGAAAGAGTGGACTCTTCACCTACCCCCTGGCTCTGGGCACGATGCAGTTCGGCTGGACCGCCGACGAGGCGACGAGCTTCGCCATCCTCGACCGCTACGTCGAGGCGGGCGGAAACTTCATCGACACCGCCGACATCTACTCCAACTGGGCTCCGGGCAACCCCGGCGGGGTGGCCGAGCGGGTGGTCGGCCGCTGGCTGGCTGCGAACCCGGGCGTGCGCGAACGGGTGCTGATCTCCACCAAGGTGCGCGGCCCCATGGGCGAGGAAGGCCGCCTCGGGCGCGGCTCGCCCTATCAGAAGGAAGGGCTGGGCCGGGGCTGGATCCTGCGGGCGGCGGAGGAGAGCCTGGAGCGGTTGAACATCGACTGGATCGATATTTACTGGATGCACTGGGTGGACAACCGGGTGCCCATCGAGGAGAGCCTGGCGGCGATGACCGAGCTGGTGCAGAAGGGGCTGGTGCGCTACATTGGGGTCTCCAACTTCTCGGCCTGGCGCACGATGCAGGCCCTTTGGGCCGCCGACCGGCGCGGGCTGGTGGCGCCGGTGGCGCTGCAGTCGCACTATTCGATCGCCGACCCGGTGCGCGCCCACTTCGAGCGGGAGCTGGCGCGGGTGGCCGAGGCCTACGGCCTGGGGGTCTTCCCCTACTCGCCACTGGCGGGCGGCTTCTTCACCGGCAAGTACCGGCCGGACGCCCCCGCGCCCGACTCGGTGCGGGCCGAGGGCATCCGCCGCCGCTTCTTCACCGAGAAGAACTGGCGCATTCTGGCGGCGCTGGAGGAGGTGGCCGCCGACCACGGAGCCACGCCGGCGCAGGTGGCGCTGGCCTGGCTGCTTACGCGGCCCTACGTGGCCGCGCCGATCGCGGGGGCCAACACCCCCGAGCAGCTGGCCGGGCTGCTGCCCGCGGCGGAGCTCGAGCTCGCCCCCGAAGAGGTGGCCCGCCTCGACGAGGTCTCCGACTGGGAGCGCTGGCGCACCGAGCTGGAGGTCTGATCGGCACCGCAAAAACCTTGTGTGTCCACGTGCGGGCCGGCGGGCGCACGGGGGAACAGCGTGCATATTCACTGGCGCCCGTGCCGGTGGACGTCTGCGGAAGCAAGGCCAGCACGGCCTGGGGCGCGCCCGCCGTTGCACCGGGTCCGGCGGGCGGCCGTGGCCTTCGTATATACTTGCAGCATGAGCCGCTTGTCCAAACGCGCACAAGCACTGAAGCCCAGCTCCACCGTAGCCATGAACGCCCAGGCGCTCGAGCTGCGCCGCCAGGGCGTGGACGTGATCGCCCTCACCGCCGGTGAGCCCGACTTCGACACCCCCCAGCACGTCAAGGACGCCGCCTGCCGGGCCCTGGCCGAGGGCAAGACCAAGTACACCCCGCCCGCGGGCATCCCCGAGCTGCGCGAGGCGCTTTCGCGCAAGTTCGCGCGCGAAAACGGCCTCGACTACGCCCCCGACCAGATCACCGTGGGCGCGGGCGGCAAGGGCGTGCTCTACAACCTCTTCCAGGCCATCCTCGACCCTGGCGACGAGGTGATCCTGCTCGCCCCCTTCTGGGTCAGCTACTCCGCCCAGGTGAAGCTCGCGGGCGGGGTGCCGGTGGTGGTAAAGAGCACGGCCGAGACCGGCTTCGTGCCCGAGCTGGAGCGCGTGGCCGCAGCGGTCACGGAGCGCACCAAGGCCATCGTGGTCAACTCGCCCTCCAACCCCACCGGCGCGGTCTACCCGCCCGAGCTGCTGCAGGAGCTCGCCCGGCTGGCGAACGATCGCGGCGTCTTCCTGGTTTCCGACGAGATCTACGAACACCTGATCTACGAGGGCGAGGCCTACTCGCCCGGCCGCGACGCACCCGAGTGGACGATCACCGTGGGCGGCGCAGCCAAGAGCTACGCCATGACCGGATGGCGCATCGGCTGGGCGGCGGGGCCCAAGGAGATCATCACCGCGATGACCAAGATCCAGGGGCAGTCAGTCACCCATCCCACCACCTTCGCCCAGTGGGCCACCATCGCCGCGCTCGAAAGCCCCGAGAGCCAGGCCTTCATTGAGGAGGCCAAGGCGGCCTTCCGCCACCGGCGCGACTTCTTCGTGAAGGGGCTCGAGGAGCTCGGTTTCCCCACCCCCATGCCCCACGGGGCCTTTTATGTGATGCCCGACGTGCGCGCGCTCGACCCCGACGAGCTGAAGGCGGCCGAGATCATGCTCGACCGGGCGCGGGTGGTGGTCGTGCCGGGCACCGACTTCGTGGCCCCGGGACACGTGCGCATGAGCTACGCCACCTCCGACGAGAACCTGGAGCGGGCGCTCGAGCGCCTGGCCAAGCTGTTCTAGCACCGCCGATACGGAACGGGGCGGGCCGCCGGCCCGCCCTTTTTCTTTGAACCGCCACACGGCCTTCACGCCCCCTTCACCGGCCGGGGCCTACCTTGGGCTTGCAGGAAGGGCCCGATACGGCCCCAAAGGAGGTCAACGATGAAAAAACGCACCAGCCTGATCACCCTCGCGGCCCTCGCCCTCGTACTGGGCGCCGCCTTCTCCCAGGCCACCGGCCCAGGCCGCGCCGCAGCCGCCGCCCCGGCGGCCACCACCCCGCTGAGCGACGAGGCCGAAGCGGCCTTGCTGGAAGCCCTCACCGGACCCAAGGGCGAATACGCCGCCTACGCCGTCTACACCGCGGTGATCGAGCGCTACGGCGCGGTGGAGCCCTACGTCTCCATTCGCGACGCCGAAGCGGCCCACATCGCCGCGCTCCAGCGCCAGCTCGACCTCTACGGCGTGGACTACCACAAGACCAACCCCTACCTGGGTAAGGTCGAGGCCCCGGACGACCTCGTGGCCTTCGCCCAGGCGGGCGTGGACGCCGAGGTGGCCAATGTGGCCATGTACGACCGCCTGCTCGCGGCCGTGGCCGACTACCCCAACCTGGTCCAGGTCTTCACCAACCTCCAGAACGCCTCTCAGACCAAGCACCTGCCGGCCTTCGAGCTCGCCGTGCAAAACGGCGGCACCCTCACCCCCGAGCAGCTCCAGCAGGTGATGGGACCGGCGGCGGGTCAAGGCGGCTGGGCGCCCGGCCGGGGGCGCCGCGCCGGCACCGGGATGGGCCGGGGCGCAGGCCACGGTCAGGGCGCGGCCATGGCCGCTCACGCGGGAGGCTGCACGCACACCCCGCCGGCCTGGGCCGGCCAGGGAGCGCGCCGCTAACGCCCGCCCCTTCACCTCCCCTACCTTCGCGCCGGTGCCCAACGGGCACCGGCGCTTCATGGGGCGTTCGCCGTTCGTTCACGTTTCTCGAACTAAACTAGGCCGTATGTTGATCGTTTTGATTCGAGGCATCATCGCGCTCGTGCGTAAGGGGCGCGAACGTCTGACATCGACCCGGCAAGAGGGGCGCTAGACTGGATGCATGAACGCCGTTCGGGGTCGGGTATGAAGCTCGCGTCGCGTCTGGTGCTGGCCTTCGCGCTCGTCGCGCTCTTCGCGGGCGGGCTAACGACCGGGTTGATCCTCAACATCCAGCAGAGCCACGTCAACCGCTACTTCGGCGAGCACGCCCGCAACGTTTTTCCCGCCGAACCGCAGCGACGGGGAATGGCGCTGCTAAAAGAGCTCCAAGACGCCAACCTCAAGGCCACGGCCGTCGCTCTGGCGCTGGCCATCGCTATAGGGGGCTACCTGGCCTGGCGGCTTTCGCGTCCGGTGGCCGAGCTCACCCGCGCCGCCCGCGCCTACGCCGCCGGCGACCGCAGCACCCGCGCCCGGGTGAACGGCAACGACGAGCTCGCCGAGCTGGCCCGTGCCTTCAATGCCCTTGCCGAGCGCCTGCAGCAAGAAGAAGAGCGCGACCGCCGCCGCGTGGCCGACATCGCCCACGAGCTGCGTACGCCCCTGCAGGTGCTCAAGGGGGAGCTGGAGGCTCTAGCCGACGGCATGCTCGACCCCGACCCGGAGACGCTCGAGCGCCTGGTCGAGGAGGTGGACCACCTGGCTTTGCTGGTAGAAGACCTGCGCCTCATCTCGCTCGCCGAGTCGGGCGGGCTGGTGCTGCAGCGGGCCCCGGAAGACCTGGCCGAGCTGCTGAAGCGCACCGCTGAGGCCTTCGCCGCAGCCGCGGCAGCCAGGGGGGTGAAGCTCGAGGTCGAGACGAAACCGGTGGTGGTTGCCCTCGACGCCGGGCGGATGCGCCAGGTGATGCTCAATCTCGTCGACAACGCCCTGCGCCACGCCCGAGAGCGGGTGGTCGTGCACTCGTGGCGCGAGGGGAACGAAGCCTGCTTCGCGGTGGCCGACGACGGTCCCGGCATCGCCGAAGAAGACCTCCCACACGTCTTCGACCGCTTCTACCGCGCCGACCCCGCCCGCACCCGCGGCTCGGGCGGATCGGGGCTGGGGCTTGCCATCGCCAAGGCCATCGTCGAGGCCCACGGCGGGCGGATCGAGGCGGGCAACCGCCCCGAGGGCGGGGCGGTCTTCACCGTTTGCTTGCCGCTGGAGGCCGAAACGGCGGCCTAGGCGCGGGGCTTGCCCCAGGGCAGCAGGAGCAGGACCACCCCCACCACCACGAAGGTATCGGCCAGGTTGAAGACCGGCCAGAGGCCGGGGCCGATATCGAGGAAATCCACCACCCAGCCGCGCCCCAGCCGGTCGATGGCGTTGCCCAGGGCCCCCGCGGTCACGAGCGAGAGGGCGAAGGCCACGAGCGGCGTCAGGCGGGCGCGCGCCAGGTAGACGAGCAGGCCCGCACCCACGGCGAGGCTGAAGAGGCCCAGAACGAAGGGGTTGCCCTGGAAAAGGCCGAAGGCCACCCCGGTGTTGTGCACCAGGGTGAGGTAGAGCCCGGGCAGCCAGGGATCAGGAACGGGGTCGAGGGTACGCAGCGCCCAGAGCTTGCTCACCTGGTCTGCCACGAGCAAAAGTGGGATCAGGACGGTGGGCACGGGGCGAGTCTAGCACGCGCGCGGGTGGGTATGGTAAAATGGCGTTTGCTGGCTTTGGCCCGTAGCCGAAGCATTCCCCGGAGGACCCTATGTCGAGAGTGTGCGAAATCAGCGGAAAACGGCCCACCGTGGCCCGCAAAATCACCCAGCGCGGCAAGGCCAAGCGCCTGGGCGGCGTCGGTCGCAAGACCACCGGCATCCACAAGCACTGGCAGGCCCCCAACCTGCGCAAGGTCACCATCCGCGTGGGCGGAAAACCCGTGACCTTCCGCGTGGCCATGTCGCACGTGCACAAGGTCTACGAGCTGGCCGAACGCGCCAAGGGCATGAAGTTCGACGGGCTTTCCGAGAAGCAGATCAAGGCCCGCCTGCTGCGCCTGCTCGACAAGTAAGTGAACTTTCTTCAGCCGGCCGGGCATGCCCGGCCGGCTGGCCTGTGCAAGAATGGGGGCGTGAGCACGAAGCTCAAGCCCGGCTGGTACGTCTTGATCGCGCTGGCGCTCTACGCGCTGGTGGTCACGCTGGCCTGGCGGCACGACCGCGCCGAGCTGCACCGGCTGCGCGCGGCGCTCGCGGGCGCGCCTCCGGCGCCCGAGCAGACGAGCGGCCGCGAGGGCTACACCTTCCCGCTGCCCGGGGCTTGCCTGCCCCAACGCCCGGCGCACCTTCCGGGCTACCCTCGCGACTACCGCAAGGGGGCAAACCAGGGCTTCATCTTCACCGGCGGCGACGCCTGCGTGCCCGTGGTCTACGGCACCGGCGTGGTAGCAGCTCAGCGGGGGCGCGTGCTCAAGGCCGAGCACGACTACCGGGAAATGACCGCAGACGAGTTCGACGCCCTCATCCAGGCGGTGGCGGACGGCGCGACCCCCGAGGAGATGGACCGCCTGCGCGGGCGCGAGGTCTGGATCGAGCACCCCGACGGCCGCATCACCGTCTACGCCCACCTCTCGGGCGTCCGCGCGGACCTGGCCGTGGGCCAGCTGGTGGAGCGGGGCGAGTGGATCGGCTACGTGGGCAACAGCGGCAGCCAGGCGGCCTCGCGCGGGAGCAAGGAGGGGGCACGGCTCTTGCTGGAGGTCTGGCGCGGCAACGTGGACACCGGCACCTACCTCGGCGAGGGGCTCGACCCCAGGGAAAACAAGGACAAGATCCTCGCCCTCGGGCGCGCGCTCTTTGCGGTACCCTAGACCCATGCGAGAGGCGCTCAGGCAGGTCTGGGCCAACCCCTACGTGCGGGTGGCGACCCTGCTCTTGGGGCTCTGGCTCGTCTACCTGTTGCTCGTGCGCACCGCCTCGGTCTGGGTGGGGTTCTTGATCGCCTACACCCTGGCCTACCTGGCCGACCCGCTGGTAAGCGGGCTCGAGCGCCGCCGGGTGCGGCGCGCCTTCGGCGTGCTGCTCGTCTACGCCCTCTTCTTCCTGCTGCTCGGCCTCGCCAGCGTGCTGCTGGCCGAGGTGGTCGTGCAGCTTTCCCAGCTCTCCGAGCGCTTGCCAGCGGTATTGCAGCCCTTCAACGGCTGGGTGGACCGCCTGCCCGAGATGCTGCGGCGCTGGGCCGAGGTGCCCGAGGTCCAGGCGGTGCTGGCCCACGTGAGCGCGAGCTTGCAAGCGCTGATTCAGGGCTTTTCGAACACCCTCGTCGCCTGGCTGGGCAACCTGGTGGGCCGGGGCGGGAACCTCATCTCCGGCCTGGCGGCGCTGGCGGGCGGGCTGGTGCAGCTCTTCGTGGTCTTCGTAATTACGGGCTACTTGATGGCCGACTTTCCGCGCGTCAACGCGGCGCTCCTGGAGGCGCTGCCGCGCCCCTGGCAACCGCTGGTGCTCGAACTCGCCGGCAAGCTCGACCGCGCCGTGGGCGGCTACATCCGCGGCCAGCTGCTCGTGGCCG
>Ga0256833_1000450_pt1 | contig 32325 bp, 29 predicted proteins | sample 356284metaG_FD_190535 | JGI IMG/M metagenome (GOLD analysis project Ga0256833, IMG submission 190535) | Hydrothermal vent microbial communities from Mid Atlantic Ridge, Atlantic Ocean - 356-284 | ecosystem: Environmental > Aquatic > Marine > Hydrothermal vents | place: Atlantic Ocean: Mid... | reverse complement strand
GGAAACGGGGGTGGTGGCCCTCATCGAGGGCGCGGCCGAAGGCCCCACGGTGCTGGCCCGTTTCGACATGGACGCACTGCCCATTCAGGAGGAAACCGGCGCGCCGTATGCTTCGCAAACGCCCGGCGTGATGCACGCCTGTGGCCACGACGGGCACACGGCCATCGGCCTCACCGTGGCCCGGCTGCTGGCGGCCCGCGCCGACCGACTACGGGGCACGGTCAAGCTGGTGTTCCAGCCGGCCGAGGAGGGCCTGGGCGGTGCGCAGCGCATGGTGCAGGAAGGCGTGCTGGAAAATCCCCGGCCCGACTATGCCCTGGCCCTGCACCTGTGGAACGGCTGGCCCGTGGGCCAGGTGGGGGTGACGCCGGGCCCGGCCATGGCCGCGGCCGAGATGTTCCGCATCACCCTCACGGGCCGCGGGGGGCACGCGGCCATCCCCCACGGGGCGGTGGACCCGGTGGTCGCAGCCGGGCACCTCATCACCGCGCTGCACACCATCGTGGGCCGCAACATCGCAGCCGACCAGGCCGCGGTGCTCACCGTGGCCGCGGTGCAGGCCGGCGACGCGGCCAATGTCATCCCCGAGCAGGCGGTGCTGCAAGGCACGCTGCGGGCTTTCGACGAGACCGTGTTTGCCACTTTGCAGCGTCGTCTTGAGGAAGTGACGCGCGGCATCGCGGCCGCGTTTGGCGTGCAGGCCCACATCGAGCATCGCGACTATTCCCCCGCGGTGGTGAACGACCCCGAAGTAGCCGCCCGGGTGCAACAGGTGGTGCAACGAGTCTGGCCCGAGGCCACCCTGGTGACCGATTACCGCACCATGGGCTCGGAAGACATGTCGTGGATGCTGCGGGAAGTGCCGGGCTGCTACTTTTTCATCGGCTCGGCCAACCCCGAGCGGGGGCTGGATGCGCCCCACCATCATCCGCGGTTCGACTTCGACGAGCAGGCCCTGCCCAAAGGGGCCGCGCTCATGGCCGCAGCCATCGTGGACCTGCTGGAGGCGGGCGCAAAGCCATGAGGTCCTTGGGATGGGGTGGCGGGCTGGCCGCGGCGCTGGTGTTGGGCTTCATCGCCGGGCTGGTGGCTGTGTTGGCCCTGCCGCGCTGGGCTGCTGCGCCTCCCAGGCGGGCCACGCCCACGGTGTTGTTGCAGGTGTTGCCCCGGCCTACGGCCACGCCCACGCCGTCGCCCACGCCGGTTCCCACGGCAACCCCCACGCCCAGCCCCACGCCTTTGGCTGCAGCCGGTTTCGCGGTGGGCCGCTTCGTGCAGGTGGCCGATACCGGCGGCGCGGGGCTGCGTTTTCGCGCCCAGCCGGGCCTCACGGGCCAGGTGCTGTTTTTGGGCCGCGACAACGAGGTCTTTCGCATCGAGCAGGGGCCTGTGGAGGCCGACGGCTATGTGTGGTGGTATCTGGTCGCGCCTTACGACGCCACCCGAGCCGGTTGGGCCGCGCAGGCCTTTTTGCGCCCCCTGGAAACCACCCCCCAACCCTGACCCACCATCCCCAACCAGGAGCCGACCATGCGCGTGTTGCTACAACGGGTAAGCCGGGCCCAGGTCGAAGTGGCCGGGCAAACCATCGCCCGCATTGGCCGGGGTGTGCTGCTGCTGGTGGGCGTGACCCACACCGACACCGACGCGGAAGCCGCCTACCTGGCGCGCAAAATCGCGCAACTGCGCATTTTCGAGGACGACGCGGGCAAGATGAACCGCTCATTGCTCGACATCCGCGGCGAGGCGCTGGTGGTGTCGCAGTTCACCCTCTACGCCGACACCCGCAAGGGCCGGCGGCCTTCCTTCGTGCACGCGGCCCGGCCCGAGCACGCCGCGCCCCTGGTGGAACGCCTGGCCGCGCACTTGGCCGCGCTCGGTGTGCCGGTGCAAACGGGCCGCTTTGGCGCGCACATGCAGGTGCACCTGACCAACGACGGCCCGGTCACCCTGTGGCTGGAACGGGAGACAGCGCCATGACGGACCTTTACGCCCAACGCCGGGCCGCGCTGGCCCAGGCCCTGAGCCAAAGCGGCCTGCACGGGGCCGTGTTCAACCCAGGGCCCAGCATGCGCTACTTCTTCGGCCGGGCCTTCTTCCTGGGCGAGCGGCCCATCCTGGCCCTGGTCACCGCCGCGGGCCGCAGCACTTGCGTCGCCCCGGCCTTCGAGCAGGAAGAAATCGAGGCCCTGGGCCTGCCGCGAGCCTTCTTCTACGCCGAGGACCCCCGCACCTGGGTCGACGCGGTGGCCCAGGCCCTGCAATGGGCCAGGTTGCCGGCCAAGGCCCGGCTGGGCATCGAGCCCGTGCGCTTGCGAGCCTTGGAACTGCGCCTGCTGCAGGAAGCCGCGCCCCAGGCCGCGTTCCCCGACATTACCGCGCAGGTCATGGCCGCCCGGGCCCGCAAAGACGCGGCCGAAGCCGCGGCCATGCGCGTCGCGGTACGCATCGCGGAACAGGCCTGGGAGGCCACCCTGCCCTTCTTGCGGCCCGGGGTCACCGAGCGCCAGCTCGCCGCGGAGCTCACGGTGCAGCTGCTGCGTCATGGCTCCGAGCCCGAGCTGCCCTTTTGGCCCATCGTGGCCTTTGGCCCCCACAGCGCCAGCCCCCACGCGCAGCCCGGCGAGGCCCCATTGCGGCCCGAGACCCCCGTGCTCTTCGACTGGGGCGCGCGACACCAGGGGTATGTCTCGGACATGACCCGCATGGTCTGGTTCGGCCGCGCGCCCGAAGCCGGGTTCCTGCAGGTGGTGGAAGTGGTGCAGCGGGCCGTGGCCGCGGGCATCGCGGCCGCGCGGCCGGGCGCGCCCGCCGGCCAGGTGGACCAGGCCGCACGGCAGGTCATCGACGCCGCGGGCTATGGCCCCGCGTTTTTGCATCGCACGGGCCACGGCCTGGGCCTCGATGTGCACGAGCCGCCGTACCTGCGCGGCGACAATGCGGAACCCTTGGCCCCGGGCATGGTGTTCACCGTGGAACCGGGGGTGTACCTGGCCGGGCGCTGGGGCGTGCGCATCGAGGACATGGTGCACCTCACCCCCCAGGGGCCCGAGGTGTGGACTTCGTTGCCGCGCGCGGTGCGGGTGGTGGAAGGTTGACGCCCGCCCATGGGGAGGCAGTGCCATGGCTGGCGCCGACGCACGGGAAAACATGTCGCCCGAAGAGCGGGCCGCGTGGGTGGGTTTCTCGATGGTGAAAGGCGTGGGCCCGGCCCGGTTCCGCCGGCTGCTGGAAGTGTTTGGCCACGCCGCGGCCGCGTGGCGGGCCTCGGAGCGCGCGCTGCGCGACGCGGGGCTGCCCGAGGCCGTGGCGCGCGAAGTGGCCCGCACCCGCGCCCGGGTGAACCCTGCGGCCCTGCTGGAGGGGTGGCTGGCGCAAGGCATTCAGGTGCTCACCTGGGAAGACGACGCTTACCCCGAACGGCTGCGGCCTTTGGCCCAGGCCCCGCCGGTGCTGTATGTGCGAGGCGCGCTCACGCCGCAGGATGCCTGGGCCGCGGCCGTGGTGGGCACCCGGAAGATGACGGGCTATGGCCGGCGGGTGGCCACCGAAGTGGCCGCGTATTTGGCCCGTCGGGGGGTCACGGTGGTCAGCGGCCTGGCCCGGGGCATCGATGGCGTGGCCCATCGGGCGGCCCTGAAAGCCGGCGGGCGCACTTTGGCCGTGCTGGCCCACGGCGTGGACCTGGTCTACCCGCCCGAGCATCGGGCCCTGGCCGCGGCCATCGTGCAGCGGGGCGCGCTGCTCAGCGAATTCCCGCCCGGCACCCGGCCCGAGGCCCCCTTCTTCCCCCGGCGCAACCGCCTGATTTCGGGTCTGGCCCGGGCCGTGGTGGTGGTCGAAGCCGGGGAGCGTAGCGGCGCGCTCATCACCGCGACTTTTGCCGCGGAGCAGGGCCGGGAAGTGTTCGCGGTGCCCGGCTCGATTTACGCGGCCAACAGCCAGGGCACCCTGTGGCTGCTGCAACAGGGCGCGCAGGTGCTGCGCAAGCCCGAGGACCTGGACCCGGTCTTCGACATGCCGCGCCTGCCCTTTCAGCAAGAAGCCCGCGTCACTTTGCCCACGGACCCCACCGAGCGGCTGTTGTGGCAATATCTGCAGGGGGAACCCCAACATGTGGACGAGCTGTGCGCGGCCACGGGCCTGCCCGCGGCGCAGGTCAACGCGCTGCTCACCCTCATGGAGCTCAAGGGGCTGGTCCACCAGGTGGGGCCGATGACTTTCGTGGCCGCTTCCGCGGGGCGCGGATGAAAAAGAGCAGACAGCGGTGAGCGGGCAGCCGTCAGCCCGGTAGGGGCGCAGCGTGCTGCGCCCGGCCCGGTAGGGGCGCACGGCGGTGTGCCCGGGGGGATGCAACCGCGGATACACGCGGATAGACGCGGATTAGATGAAAAAACCACGGAAAAACACGGATGAACACGGAAGAAAAACAGCGGACAGCAGACAGCAGGGAGCGGGGGGCAACGCGCGGCACCCGCCAACCACCAACCACCAACTACCAACCCCCAACCACCAACTTCCAACCTCTCCAGCAATCAAAGCGGCACGAGTGCGCTGTGCTGCAAGCAAAAGGGGCCGGGCGGGGATTGCTCCCGGCCCAGCCCCCGAAACGGTCAACGCACGGGACGACCGCGACGCTGGTTATTTCAGCGTCATCAAAAAGGCCACCAACGCGTCGATTTGCTCGGGCGACAGGTCGCTGTAGCTCGGCATCAAGCCCTCGGGGAAGCCTTCCACCGTGTAGGCCGTGGGGTCGGTGATGGACTGGCGGATGTATTCCTCCGCGCTCATGCCCTCGACCCGCTGGGCCGCGGTGGTGGCAATGCCCGCCAGGGAGGGGCCCACCAGCTGCACGCCGGGCTCCAGGCTGTGGCAGGTCACACAGCCGGCGTTGGTGCCCAGGGGGTTCTGGTTAAACAGCTCCTTCCCCATGGCCACCAGGTCCTGCTCACCGCCCTCTTCGGCCGCGGCTTCGGTGGCTTCGGGCATGGCCTCTTCGGTGGCCTCGGCCTTTTCCTCGGCCGGGGCCTGGGTCGCGGGCGCGGCTTCTTCCTGCTGCGCGGGCTGCTCGGCCGCGGGGGCCTCCTGCGCACCGCCGCCGCACGCGGCCAGGGCAAAGACCAACGCCAACACAACGAGCACGAGCCACAGGCTCTTCTTGCGGAACATAGAACACCTCCTACGGCAATCGATAAAGGTTGGTGTTCACAGGGGTCATTCCTCCCCCGTGAGCGTAAGCAAAAAGGCGACCAGGTCTTGAATTTGCTCTTCGGTCAGGCGCTCCCGGGCATCGGGGGGCATGGTGCCCGCGGGGTAGCCCGGGACGACATACGCGTCGGGGTCGACGATGGATTGGTACAGATATTCCTCCGCGCTCATGCCGGGCACCCGCTGGCCGGCCACCTTGCCGATGTCGTACAGGGAAGGGCCGACCAGTCGCACGCCGGGTTCCAAACTGTGACACAACCGACAACCGGCGTTGACGCCGGGCACTTCTTCCAGGAACAAGCGCCGCCCCATGTCAGGGTCGCCGTGGGTGCGCAAATCGTGGAACTGCCAGCGGCGAATCTGGCGCGGGCTCAGGCGCACTTCACCGTCGAACAAAATGTAGCGCTGTTGGGGCTCCTCTAAGGTGATGGTCACCCGGTGCGTCCCCGGCTCGGCCAGCCATTGGGCAAAAAAGACGACCACGCCCTCTTGGGCCGGGTGGGTGGCTTCCCACACCACCTGCCCATCCTGATACACTCGCAGCGTGGCCTGACCTTTGGGCACCGTTTCGGAGCCAACAGTTGATTTTACCACATTCGGGTCTTCGAAGTCCAACCCCAAACGGTGGGTGAAGGCCACTTCCAGCGTGGCCTTTTGCGCCCAGGCCGGGCCCCGATAGGGCCACCGGGTGAGGGCCACCACCAGCAGCGCGAGGGCCAACAACCCCACCGCGGCCCGCCAGGCGGCCGGATGGCGCAAAATGTCGCTCCAGCTCTGCTCCGCGGGCGGATGCATGGACGCGGGTTCGGGAGCCGCGAAAGGCGCGGTCAGGGCCGCGGGCAAATCCGCGGGGGCAATCCAGTCCTCGCGCAGGGCCGCGGCCTTCCACTTGACCCGCAGCCAGGGTTTGCGCTGCCGGGCCAGACGGTCGTGCAGCCAGGTGTTGCCCCAGCGGTTGACGCAATCGTCGGGCGGGCAGCCGATGATTTGCACCTCGGCCGCGCCGGCCTGCCAGGCCAGGGCCACGGTATCGGGGTGCAAATCGCCCACGCAGGGCACCGCGACCACATGCACCGGCCGCGGCCCCTGGGGGCTTTCTGCCGTGTGCGGTTGGGCCAGCACATCGGCATTGGCCAGCACATGGCGATGGCACACGAAGGTGACTCGGGGGGCCACGCCGTTTTCGGGCTGCGCGGCGCGGCGCACCCGGGCCCGCAGTTCGTCCAGGGTGGGGTGGTCTAAGGTGAGCGCGTCGGTGGGGCAGCTGCCCACGCAAATGCCGCAGCCCACGCACAATTCGGGGTGCAGTTGGGCCACCAGTTTGGGGCCTTTGCCATTTTCCCGGGGCACCATTTCCAGGGCCCGGTAGGGGCAATCCTTGGCGCACAGGGTGCAGCCAATGCAGGCGTCCTGGTTCAGGCGCACGGGTTCGGCCTGCGGTGCGCGCCACACCCACGGCCACGCGGCCCACAGGGCGAAAGTGAGCCCGGCCAGGCCCCACGCGACCCAGCCGCCCCATTTCAGCCAGGCGGGCAGCAGGGCCAGATACCACAGGTCCAAAGGCACCTGCTCGGGCCAGTGGGTGAAATCCCACGGCGGGCGCAGCCCCGCGGGCCACGCCACCCCCAGCAGCACCCAGGCCCCGGTCAGGGCCAGCAGCCAATAGCGCGGGGGGAACCAGCGGCGCTGGTTGAGGCGCAGGATGTGCCACCAGTAGAACAGGCCCATGAGCACGGCCAGGCCCACATGGATGAAGAACAAAGTCACCAGGTAGACCCAGCCCGTATTGCCCGGGTGGGGAACCAGCCAGCGCACGATGCGCGCCTGGCCGTTCGCGGAGCCCTTCCACCCCTGCACCAGAGCCTGGTGCAACCATTGGGCCCGGTCGTCGGCCAACATCCAATAGCCGGTGATGCCCACGATGAGCGCGACGAGCACCAGCGCCACACCGGTGACCCAGGCCAGCCAGCGGGGGCCGCGCACCCGGTTTTGCACCGCCATGCGCCACGCGTGCAGCAAGGCAAACAAGAGGAAGAAATCGCTGGCATAGCGGTGCACCGAGCGCATGATGCGGCCGACGATGTTGCTGTGGATGACGGCAATGGAGTCGTAGGTGTCTTGAAAGCCGAAGTGATAGAACAGGGTGAGATACAACCCGGTGAGGGCCAACAAGAACAGGGACCACAGGGCCAGGGTGCCGGTGTGGTAGAAGGGGTTGTAGCGAGGGTCGCGCACCCAGTGGGCCCAGGGGGCTTCCAGGCGGGTGGTCCACCGGTCCAGGCGCGCGGCCAAACGGTTCCACATCGAACGGGTTTGGGACGGTAGCTCAGGCGTCAGCTGTTGTGCGGCCATGGCGTTGGCACCCCAAAAAAGCGGGCGGCTCACACCACCGCCCGACGAGATGCGCGAAACCCGGCGCCGGGGGGACGCGACGATGCGTCCCCCCGGACATCCAAGGAGGCGCGTTTACCACAATTTGATGTTCGGCCCGGCCACAGGCATCATGCCCGAAATCAGGTCGATGAGCACCGGCGTGTAGGCGATGACCAACAGCGCCACCGCGCCCACCAGCCACGGCTTCCAGGCGTCCAGCCATTCGGGCACGGCCTGCACATCGGTCATGGCCTCGGCCACCTGGATTTCCACCTCTTTGGCGGCCTTCTTGGCGAAGAACGCGGTGTGGGCCATAATCCAGATGTACATGTAGACCGCGACGAGGAGGATGATGCCGCCGATACCCACCCGCAGCAGCAGGCCACTCCATTCGGGCGGGATGTAGGGCGCTTCGCCCAAGGGCGTGCGCCGGGGCGCGCCCAGCAGGCCCAGCGAGTGCATGGCCTGGGAGAAGATGGCCATGCCGATGAACCACAGATACACCTGCACCAGCGCGGCCTTGCGGCAGCACAGTTCCCGGCCCGTGAGGTAGGGCACCAGCCAGAAGGAGATGCCCATGAAGGTCAGGGTCACCGCGGTGGACACGGTGAGGTGGAAGTGCCCGGGCACCCAGGCGGTGTTGTGCAGGATGAGGTTGGTGTTGTAGGACGCGTTGACGATGCCACCGAATCCGCCGAAGATGAACAGGATGCCGGCCAGCAGCTGCGAGGCCACGATGGGGTCATCCCACGGCAGCGCGGCCAGCCAGCCCATGAGGCCCTTGCCACCTCGCTGACGCCCGGCATATTCCAGCGAAGCCACCACGGTGAACAGGGTCATGAGCGAGGGGATGACCACCGACAGGGTGAGCAGCGCGTGGATGTACTTCCAGCCGGGCGCGACGCCGGGGTCCACGAACTGGTGGTGGAAGCCCACGGGCACCGAGAGCAAGATGAACAGCCAGAAGGCTAAGCGGGCCATGGTATCGCTGAACAGCTTGCCGCCGGCCTGCCGCGGCAGGTAGCCGTACCAGGAGATATAAGCCGGCAGCAGCCAGAAGTAGACCAGGGGATGGCCGAACCACCAGAAGAAAGTGCGGGCCAGCTGGATGTCGATGCCCTTCACCAGCCCCGCGGACCAGGGCAGCAGCATGAACAGGGCTTCGATGGCCACGCCCAAGGTCGCCAGTTGCCACAGCACCATGGTGGCCACACTGGCGAAGGCGATGAAGGGCGTGCGCACGCCGGGGTTGTCCTTCTTCCACTGGTGCAAGGTGAAGTAAAAGCCGTAGCCCTCAATCCAGCTGCCCACCACCAGCAGCACCAGGCCCAGGTAGAAAGGCCAGGGGGCCTTCATAGGCGGGTAGAAAGTGTAGAGCACGCTGGCCTGATTGGCCAGGATGTAGAACGCGGCCAGCAGCAGCCCCACCACCATCATCCAAAAGCCGAAGGCGTTGAGCTTGGGGTATTTGAGGGGCCGCTTGAGGCCGTAAATCATGTTGAAGGTGAGAAAGCCCAGGATGAAGAAGGTGGTCCACACCACCGCATTGAGCACGCCGTGCAGGGTGAGGCCCTGGTAATAGGACTGGGCGATGTGCAGCTTCTTCAGCTGCGGGTAAAAGTTCCAGCCGGCGTAGTTGAAGGCCTGCATGGGGCCGAAGAAGCTGCCGATGGCCAACGCGGCCACGGCCACGAAAATGTGCCAGCCGATGAAACGCTTTTCCGCGCGGGTCAGGGTATATTCATTCGCCATGGCCGACCTCCCTCATTTGCCGTATTCTTCGGGGGGCACGACTTTGATCACGCCGAACATGGCCGCGTGACCCAAGCCACAATATTCCGTACAGATGAACTTGTACTCGCCGGGCTCATCGAAAGTGTAGCTCAGCTTGCCCACATAGCCCGGAATGACCTGCACATTCAGGTCCGTGTTGAGCACTTTGAAGCCGTGCTGAATGTCGCGGCTGGTGACATAGAAGGTCACCTTCGCGCCGGCGGGCACCACAATTTCCCGGGGGACGAACTGCCAGGTTTGGGCAATCAGATAGACTTCATACTTCTTGCCGGGCACCAGCTCCCGCACACCCGGGTTGGACCACACCGGGTCCTGGTCCAATTTGGTGGGGTCGATTTTCTGGTCCAGCGTAGGCACCTGCACGCCCAGCGCGAACCCGGCCACGCCAATCAACACCGCAAACGCGGCCAACAAGGCGATGCTGATGGTAATCCAGCGCTTTTCGTGCTTGTCGATATGCAAGGAACTCATGGTGGCCTTCCTCCTTCCTTAGACGGTCGGGCCATACTGGAGCAGCATCCAGTACACGGAACCCCAAATGATAATCAGCAAGGCGACGAAGATGAGTACGATGACCCAGGTGCCCCGGGGGGCAAAATCTTCAGGGGGTTGGGAACTCATACGGCACCTCCTTGGATGGATGGAAAAAACGGCCAACAAGGTACAAAGGCCCCCGCCCCACCCCGAGGGGGAGAGCCCGCAAAGACGGCCTACTTGGGCTGGCGAATCTCGACCTCGATGGGCATGTCGCCGCTTTTCTCGAAGTGCAAGACGAGCTTGACCTTGGTGCCGGGGGTGAAGTCGACCTTTTTATCGATGCACATGATGTGCAACCCGCCCATCTTGAGCTCCACGGTCTGCCCGGCCGGGATGACGATTTTCCCGCCCTCCACCGGGCGCATCCCCATGGCGCCTTCGGCGGTCTTGAAAGATTCGTGCAATTCCACCGTGCCGCAGGCGTCGGACGAAGCGCCAATCAGGGCGTCGTCCTCATTGCCCGTGTTGCGCAGGGTCATGTAGAACGCGCCCGCGGTAGCCACCTTGGGCGAGGGCCGGCCCCAGGCGTCTTCCACCTGGATTTGGGGCCCGGCGGCCTTTTGGCACGCGGCCAACGCAACCACGACGGCCGACATCAACGCCAGTAAGCGAATGAAGCGCTTCATGGAAGACCTCCTCAAAGGGTCAATGGGAAATGAGATACTTGAGGTCCGCGGCCATATCTTCGGCCGGGGTGCCATAGGGGAAGATGAGCTTGACATACCCTTTCTTGTCGACCACGGTGATGCTGGCCGTGTGGTCGACAAGATACCCGGTGGCCACGGTACCCTCGTGTTTCTGGTAATAAATGCCGTATTGCGTGGCCACCTCGGCAATCTCATCTTCGCTGCCCGTCACACCGATGAAACGGGGGTCGAAGTACTGTACATATTCCTTGAGGCGTTCGGGCGTATCCCGAGCCGGGTCCACCGAAACCATGATGAATTGCACCTGGTCCGCGTCGTCGCCCAACAGCTCCATGGCCCGCTGCACCTCGAACAGGGTGGTGGGGCACACATCGGGGCAGAAGGTGTAGCCGAAGTAGAGCATGACCACCTTGCCCCGAAAGTCCCGCAGGCTCACCGGGCCGTCGGCCGACATGAGGGTGAAATCGGGCGCCGGCTCGGTCGATTGCAGCACCGTGCCGTGAAACGCGTAAGGCCGAAACCGGTTCCACCCCCACCAGCCAACGGCAACCAAGAGCAACGCGCCTACCAGGACCAATACGGGCTTTTTATACGCCATCGAAGCCAACCTCCACATGCATCAAGGTGCGTAACAAAGGAAGAAATGCGCGGCCTCATAGGCCAGTTTGGCCGAGCCCTGGCTGTTGCGAATTTCCTCGGCCAGCACGCCCAAGTGGCGCAGAATGCGCTCCTCGGTCGACGCCAAAGTCTCGTACTTGTATTCCCCGCGCACGATGCCCCAGCCGTCGATGAGGATGTAGCGCGGGTCGAAGCGCACACTGCCGTCGGGTTGCGGTTCGTAATACTCGCCGAACCCCGCGCCCACAATCAGCTTCAGCCGTTTGGGGTCGGGGTGGGTGGCGAAGGTCCACACCGCGGGGTCCGCGCCGACCTGCCGGGCATAGGCCCGTAGCACTTCGGGGGTGTCGTGGGCCGGGTCCAGCGAAATGGCCACGATGCGAAAGGGAATGTCGCCCATGATGGCCGGCCCCTCGGCCTGCGCCCGCTGCAGCGTGGGCACGATGCCGTAGCAATCGCCCGGGCAGCGGGTGTAGAGGAAGGCGTACAGTACCACTTTGCCCCGCAGGTCCTCGTTGGTCAGCTGTTGGCCGTTTTGGTCCACCAAGATGAAACCTGGGCCCAGGCGCACCCGGGGCAGCACCTGCACAGGCTGAAACACCTTGAACGCCACCACGGCCACGAACACCGTGCCGAAAAAGCCGTAAACCCCGCGAACCACCCAACGATAGGCCTTCATGGTTCCTGGTCCGCCTTCAAGGCCACCGACACCCCCTGGGCCTCGGCGGCCAAATCCGCGAAAGTGGTGCTTTCCAGCTCTTTCAAAATCAGGCGCTGCAATCGGGCCCACCGCCGGCGCACCGGGCAGGCCGTAGAAAAGGGGCACGAATCCGGCAAGTCAATGCACTCCGAAACCCGGGGCAGCCGGTCCATGGCCTCGATGACATCACGCAGGGTGATGTCTTGCGCCGGGCGGGCCAGTTCCAGGCCGCCTTTGGGCCCCGGGTAAGTGCGCACCAGCTGGGCCCGACTGAGTTCCTTAAGCAAACTGTAAAGCAGCGAGAGCGGGATGAGCATTTCCTGGCTGAGCTGCTGGGCCGAAACCCGCGTCCCCGGGGGGTGCTTGGCCAGGCCCAATACCACCCGAATGGCGTAGTCCGTGCGTCGGTTGATCCAATAGCGCATCACCGCCCTCGCCCGCGTGGCAAAAAGTTGACTTTCTTGACCACCTTTAGCAAGAATAGTCAAGATTGTTTTTTTGAGCCAGGTGACGAATGTCATGTCTCAACTTTCGCGAAATTCGGCGCGGGCGCCCGGCAGTGCGCCGGGGGGATGAAGCCGCGGATGAATAACAGCAGGAAGCAGTCAGCAGTCAGCAATCAGCCCGGTAGGGGCGCACGGCGGTGCGCCCGCCGCGGTAGGGGCGACCCGGTGGGTCGTCCGGGGAATGAAACCGCGGATTCACGCGGATGAACGCGGATGAACAACAGCAGTCAGCGGTGAGCAGGGAGCGCGGTAGGGGCGCGCGGCGCCCGCCAACTTCCAACCACCAACCTCCAGCCACCAATTTCCAACTTCCAACAACGCCCGGTCAGCTGGGCAGGGTGCAATTCACACGAAGGCCCAGAGAACACGAATAGGATAATTTCTCCTGCTTCTCTGTGTTCCCCGTGCCTCCGTGTGATTTTATGGGTACTTGGAAAAGCCCGGGCGCAAGGGGCATCGCGGCTTGCCCCCCGCGCCCGGCCGCGATACAATGCAAATGTATGCCGCCATCGCCTTTGCCGTTCCCCTGGCGCCGCCTGGCGCGCTACGCCTGGGTCGGCCTGCTGTGCGGGCTCCTCGCCTGGGGGGTGATGCCATCCCCCCAGGCCCACGCGGAACTCACCCCGTACGACCGGGCCCAGGCCCTGTTGGCGCGCCTCACCCCCACCGAAAAAGTCGGCCAGCTGTTCCTGGTCACTTTCCCGGGCACGCAGCCGACCGAGCAAGACCCCATTTACCGCTGGGTGGTGGAACGCCGCATCGGCGGCGTGGTGCTGCGTCGCGACCAGGACAACTTCGCCCCCCCGCCCGACACCCTGCCCGCGCTGCAAACCCTGACCAACCAGCTGCAAGACTGGGCTTACCCCGAAGCCGACGAACGCATCACCGACCCCACCACCGGCGAGCCCCAGCCCCCGCAGTTCATCCCCCTGTGGGTGGCCCTGCAGTGGGAAGGCGACGCCGCGCCCCGCGACGCCCTGCCCGGCGCGCTTTCCCCCTTGCCCAGCCCCATGGCCCTGGGCGCCACCTGGGAGCCGGACCTGGCCCGCCAGGCCGGCGCGCTCCAGGGCCAGGAGCTGGACGCGCTGGGCGTCAACCTGCTCTTCGGCCCGCCCCTGGAGGTGCTCGAAACCGCGGCGGTGGGCTCCCCAGGCGACTTGAGCGTGCGGGCCTTCGGTTCCCACCCCTTTTGGGTGGGCCGCCTGGCCCAGGCCTACATCCAGGGCGTGCACCAGGGCAGCCAGGGCCGGGTGGCCTTTGTGGGCCGTTACTTCCCCGGCTACGGCGGCGCCCAACGCCCCCTGGCCGAGGAAATTCCCACCGTGCGCAAGCCCTGGGAAGACATGCGGACCACCACCCTGGCCCCCTTCCTGCAGGTCATGCAGGCCCCACCCGAGGGCCGGGTCGATGCCCTCATGATTGGCCACATCCGCTACCTCGCCCTGCAAGGCAACATTCGCCCCACCACCCCGCCCGTGAGTTTAGACGCCAAAGCCCTGCAGCAGGTGCTGGCCGACCCCGCGGTGGGGGAATGGTACGCCCAACCGGGCCTGTTCGTCAGCGACGACCTGGGCAGCCCGGCCCTGCACCGCTATGCCGGGGCCTTGGGCCAGCCCTACGACCCGCAGCGGCTGGCGCGCGAAGCCTTCCTGGCCGGGAACCATCTGCTGTATCTCGGCCCCGGCTTCGTGGACCCGCGCGCCGAGGAGCCCTCGTATGTCGCCACCGTGGACGCGGTGCTGCAGGCGTTCGAGGAAAAATACCTCCAGGACCCGGCTTTTGCCCAGCGGGTCGACGACGCGGTGCTGCGCATTCTGACCCTCAAATATGCCCGTTTGGGGGAATTTTCCTTGGGCCGCACCCAACGCCCCGCGGACCGCCTTACAGCTGTAGGCCAAAACACCGAGGTGGCCTTTCAAGTGGCCCAGCGCGCGGCCACCCTGTTGGACCCCAGCCTGCTGGACCTGCCCGAGGTGCTGCCCACACCGCCGAGCCGCACCGACCACCTGCTCTTCATCGTCGACACCGTCGCCTATCGGCTGTGCACCGAATGCCCTTTGCAGCAAGTGCCGGACCCCGACGCGCTGCGCCGCACCGTGTTGGAGCTTTACGGCCCCCGGGCCCAGCGCCTGGTGCAGCCCGACCATTTGGCCGTTTTCACCGCCACGGACCTGGCCCACTGGCTCACCGCGCCCTACGCGGAACCCAACCGGGCCTTCGACGAGGCCCTGCGCCGCGCCAATTGGGTGGTGCTGCTGGTGCAGGACCCGGACCCCAACCGGCCCGGCGGCACGGCCATTCCCCAATTGCTGGAACAAGCGCCCGACCGCCTGCGCGACAAGACCGTGGTGGCCTTCGCCCTGCAATCGCCCTACGCCCTCAACGCCGCGCATTTGGCCAATGTCACCGCCTTCTACGACATGTTCGGCAAAACGCCGCCCTTCGTCGCCATGCTGGTGCGCCTGTTGTTCCAGGAAGCCCTGCCCCAGGGCGCGGCGCCTGTGTCGGTTCCCGAAATCGGTTACGACATCTGGCGGGTGACCCAGCCGGACCCGACGCAAGACATCGCCCTCTCGCTGGAAGTCATCACCGCCGCGGGGGCCACGCCCACGCCGCCGGTGGCCGGGGGGCCCTGGCAGCTGCCCAAAGGCCAGCTGGTGGCCGTGCACACCGATGTCATCGTCGACCACAACGGCCACCCCGTGCCCGACGGCACGCCGGTGCGCTTCGTGCTGGGGCAGGGCCAAACCGTGCTGCAGCGCACCGAAGTGAGCACCCAAGACGGCCGGGCCCGGGGCTCCTTAGTGCTGGATGCCAACGGCCTGGTGGAGATTTGGGCCGAGGCCGGCGAGGCCCGCTCGCAGCCGCTGCAGGTGGAAATTTTGGGCGCGCCGCCCACGCCGCTGCCCACGGCCACACCCCAGCCTTCGCCCACCCCCGCGCCTTCCCCCACCCCGCGGCCCCCGGGGGAACCGACGCGGCCGCCGTGGCGCTGGCGTTTGGGCCTGGCGGCCTGGGTCGTCATGGTCACCGCGCTGTTGGCCGCGCTGGCTGCGGCCTGGGCCCGGGGGCGGGGCTACACCGCGGCCTGGGCCATTCGCTACGGTTTGGGCGTGTTTACCGCGGCCTGGGCGGGCTACATTGTCGGCTATCTGTGGGTGGGCTGGCGGCCGGCGCTCGGCCGCGCGGTGTATCCGCAAAGTCTGGCTTTCATGCTGGCGGCCGCGGCCTTGGGCTGGGCCGCTGTGGGCCTGTGGCACCAGCGCCGCAGCAAAACCATTCCCCATGCGAGGAGGAAAGGCTGATGGACGCCCTCAAACAGCGCATTTTGGCCGAAGGTAAACACTTGGGCAACGGCATTCTCAAAGTCGATAGCTTTCTCAACCACCAGGTGGACCCGCAGCTGATGATGGCCTGCGGTGCGGAATTCGCCCGCCGCTTTGCCCAAGTGGGGGCCACCAAGGTGCTCACCGCGGAAATCTCGGGCATCGCGCCCGCGCTGGCCACCGCGTATCACCTGGGCGTGCCTCTGGTCTTCGCCCGCAAGCACAAGCCCATCACCATGCCCGAGGAAGTGTTCCTCACCTACACGCCTTCGCCCACCAAAGGGCGCATCGTGGAGCTGATGATTTCGCCCGAATACATCGGCGCCGGCGACCGGGTGCTCATCATCGACGATTTTCTGGCCAGCGGCGCGACCATTTTGGGCCTGGCCCGTTTGGCCCAAACCGCGGGCGCGACGGTGGTGGGCGTGGGCGCGCTCATCGAAAAGACTTTCGAGCAGGGCCGGGCCCGGCTGACCGCGGAACTGGGCGTGCCCATCGAAAGCCTGGCCCGCATCGCCCGCTTTGAGGGCGACCGCATTGTGTTCGCGGACTGAGCCGGCCCGCTCCCGGAGGGGTTCCCCATGAAACACGACACCATCGTGGTGCTGGACTTTGGCGGCCAATACGCGCAGCTCATTGCCCGGCGGGTGCGGGAGCAAGGGGTGTATAGCGAGCTGCTGCCCTGGGACGCGCCCGAAGCCGAGGTGATGGCCCTGGCGCCCAAGGGCTTCATTCTCTCGGGCGGCCCGGCCTCGGTCTACGCCCCGGGTGCGCCGCAAATTCCGGCCTATGTGCTGCAAAGCGGCCGCCCCGTGCTGGGCATTTGCTACGGCATGCAGGCCCTGGCCCACGCCTTGGGCGGGCAGGTGGCCCCGGCCGCGGCCCGGGAGTATGGCCTGGCCTGGCTGGAGGTGGTGCGCGCCAACCCCCTGCTGCCGCCGGGCCGCCACCAGGTGTGGATGTCCCACGGCGACCGCATCGAGGCGCTGCCGCCGGGCTTTGAGGTGCTGGGCCGCACGGCCAACAGCCCCATCGCGGCCATGGGCGACCTGCAGCGGCATTACTACGGCGTGCAGTTCCACCCCGAGGTGCAGCACACGCCCATCGGCGGCGAGCTGCTGCGCCGCTTCGCGGTCCACATTGCCGGCGCGCGGCCCACCTGGACCCCCGAGCACATGGTCGACGACATCGTGGCCCGGGTGCGGGCCCAGGTGGGGGCCGAGCCCGTGCTGGCCGCGGTCAGCGGCGGGGTGGATTCCGCGGTGGCCACCGCGCTGGTGCACCGGGCCGTGGGCGACCAGCTGCGCGCGGTGTTCGTCGACACGGGCCTGTTGCGCTTGGGCGAGCGGGAGCAGGTGGTGCAGGCCTTGCAGGACGCCCTGGGCGTGCCCCTCACCGTGGTGGATGCCCAGGCGCGCTTTTTGGAACGCCTGCGGGGGGTGACGGACCCCGAAGCCAAGCGCCGCATCGTGGGCGAAACCTTCATTCGGGTGTTCGAGGAAGCCGCCCGCGCGCTGGGCCAACCGCGCTTTCTGGTCCAGGGCACCATTTACCCCGATGTCATCGAATCCCGGGCCGCGGAGCGCCCCCACGCGGCCAAAATCAAAACCCACCACAATGTGGGCGGCCTGCCCGACGATATGCGCTTCGAGCTGGTGGAACCCCTGCGCTATCTGTTCAAAGACGAAGTGCGCCGCCTGGGCGAAGCCTTAGGCCTGCCCGAGGAGCTGGTCTGGAAGCAGCCCTTCCCCGGGCCGGGGCTGGCCGTGCGGTGCTTAGGCGAAATCACCCCCCAACGGCTGGAAACCCTGCGGCAGGCCGATGCCATCTTTCGCCAGGAATTGCGGGCCGCGGGCTATTTGGGCAAGCCGCGGGCCGAGGGCCCCCAGCCCCGGGTGGCCCAGGCTTTCGCGGTGCTGCTGCCCGTCAAGGCCGTGGGCGTCATGGGCGACCAGCGCACTTACCACGAGGTGGTGGCCCTGCGCGCGGTGGTCACCGAAGACTTCATGACCGCGGACTGGGCCCGCCTGCCCTACGACCTGTTGGCCCGGGCCGCCAACCGCATCGTCAACGAAGTGCCCAGGGTCAACCGGGTGGTCTACGACATCACCTCCAAGCCCCCGGGCACCATCGAGTGGGAATGAGCGCGCCAGGGCCGCCCGGGAAATAGGGTATACTTTCGCCGACCCCCGCGCGGCGCGGGGGTGAGGGTTGTGATGCGCGATTTCCATCTGGTCGTCTTTCAGCATTACACTGCGGAAGCGCCCGCGGCCTGGCCGGCCCAGTGGGTGGGCAGCGCGCCTCGCTCGGCCCACAGGCAACGCCGCCGCGAGGCCTTGCTGGTGGTGGCCGACTTCTTTGGCTCGGCCCGGCCCGATTTGCGCGCCCAGGAGCGCCTGCTGGAGCGCGCCACCCAGGCCTACTTCCAAACCGGCGGCCCGGTGACTGCGGCCCTCAAGGCCCTCGTCCACCACTTGCATGGGGAATTGCAGCGCGCCAACCAACGCCTGCGCGGGCGGGGCAAACAGGTGTTGGCCCGGGCCGCGGTCTGGGTGTGGCGCGGGTCCCAGGTCTACCTGGCCGTGGTGGGCCCCTGGCAGGTGCACGCCCTGGCCCCGCAGCATCAGGTCTTTCCCCCCGACCCCGAAGGCTGGAGCGCACCCATCGGCCTGGGCGCGGTCCCCTGGGTCGATTATCACATTCTGCCCGCGGAAACGGGGCCCTGGCTGCTGGCCGCGGAGCCGCTGCCCGAGGCCGTGGAATGGGAAGCGCTTTTGGGGCCCGACCCGAGCCCCGCGCTGGAAGCCCTGCTGGCGCGCAGTTCGCAGCCGTTGCGGGGCGTATGGCTCGACGCGCAGCCGGGCTCGGGGCAGGTGCAACGCGCGGTCGTGCATCGCCCGTGGCGCGGGGCCCCGGCCCCCGACGCTTCGCAAGCCGCGCAGGCCGTGCCCCCGCCTACGCCGGCCCAGGCGGAACCGGCCGCAAGCCCGGCCCCGACCGCGCCCCCGCCCTCGCCCCCCAAGCCGCCGCATGAGGAACCCGACCGCCCCGGGCCCAAAGCGCCGCGGCGAACCCCGCGCGGCCAACCGCGTCGGCCCCGGAAGCCCCAACCCTGGACGCGCCCCCTGGCCCGGGGGCTCCAGGCCCTGGCCCGCTTCACCCCGCGCATCCCGCCGGGGGTGGGCTGGTTCCTGGCCCTGGTGGTGCCCCTGGCCATCGTGGCCGCTTCCTTAGCCGTGTATGTGCAACGGGGCCGCCAGGTGCGCCAGGAACGCTGGTTGGCCATCGCCCAGCAATATCACGCCCAGGCCCAGGCTGCGCACGACCCCCTGGCCCAACGGGAAGCCTGGGCCCAGGCCCTGGCCGCGGTGGACGAGGCCGCCCGCTACGGCGTGGACGAGCGGGTGCGTACTTTGCGCGCGGCCATCCAGCGCGGCCTGGACGCCCTGGACCGCACCACCCGGCTGGATTTCACCCCGCTCATCGTCAGCCGCATGGGCGACCAGGTGCACTTCAGCCGCCTGGCCGTGGGCGTGGGGGAACTGTATACCTTAGACACCGCGCAAAACCGGGTCTGGCGTTTTCAATGGCCCGGCGGACCCGAGCCTCGTTACACCAACGACCCCAAATTCCGCTGCCGGGGGCAGCGCTACGGCGTTTTGGACCTCAACGCGCTGGTCGATGTGGCGGTGCTCCCCCCGGCTCGCTACGAGGAGCGGGTGTTGGTCATCGATGCCAACGGCCTGCTGCTCACCTGCGACCCCGAACGAGGGGCCCAGGCTCGCCCCCTGCCCCAACCCCCCGACGGCTGGGGCCAGGTGCGCCGCGCCCATGTGTGGGAAAACCACCTCTATTTGCTCGACGCCGAGGCCAATGCCTTCTACCGGTTGAACCTGGCGCGGCTGGCCTCGGCCTCGCCCGAAGCCCTGCTCACCCAGGGGACCGCCGCGCCCGATTTCCAAAATGTGCTCGACTTCGGCCTCTTCGGCGACGCGGCTTACTTCCTTTTTGTCGATACCCAGGTGGTGCGCTGCCGTTACGCGCTGGAAGAGGAGGAGCAGCCCTGCGAGGCCCTGACTTACCGGCTGGGCCCCGAGGCGTCCGCCGGGAGCCCGGTGTTCACCCAGGCCCGCTTCACCCAAATGGCCGTGGTCGGCCGCCCCGAACCGGCCCTTTACCTGCTGGACCCCGCGCAGCAAGCCGTGTATCGTTTCTCCCTGTCCCTACGTTTCGCCGGCCAATATCGCCCCCGGGAACCCTTGCCCGAGGTCACCGGCTTCACCATCGCCTTGGGGCCCGACGGCGCGTATTATCTCTACCTGCTCACCCGCAACCAGGTCTACGCCGCGCCCTTGCCGTGAGGGTTCGGCGCGGGCATCTGACGGCCCGGCGGCGCCAGGGCATACAACAGGCCGCCCAACAACGCCAGCAGCAAATTGACCCCCCGAGCCAGAAACGCGGCGGCCAGGATTTGTTCCCGGGGCCATCCCAACGGCTCCAGCACCCCCACCATGACCCCTTCGAACACCCCCAGCCCGTTGAGACTGACGGGCAAAACGCCCAACAGCGCGCCCAAAGTGGCCGCGTAGAGCACGGCCGGCAGGGGCGGCCGCGCACCCAAAGCCCGCAGATAAGCGAACTGCAGCCCGCTTTGCGCGAGGACGAACAACACCGCGTAAGCCAGGGTCCGCCCGGTCAAAACCCGCGGCCGCGCGGTCAACCCCGCCAGCCCTTGGGCGACCTTTTGCCGCCAGCCCTGCGGCAGGGGGAAGCGCACGGCCCAGCGCGCCCAGGGCCAGGGCCCGAACCACACCACCGGCACGGCCAGGGCCGCGGCCAGCACCGCGGCATCCACGGCCAGCAGCATGGGGGGCGGCAGGGGCTGTCCGGTCAGGGCCAGGCCTCCCAGCAACGCGACATGCACCAACATCAGGGCCCAATAGCCCACCAGGCGGTCGAGAAAAATCCCCGCGGCCGCGGCTTTATCCCGCCCCGGAAAACGCCCCCGCAGCCACAAGAAACGATAGCCATCGCCGCCCACGGTCGTCGGCAGGAAATGGTTCCAAAAGAAAGTGATGAGCACCACGGCCAACAGGTGCGTGGGCGGCGCGTCCAGGCCCAGGGCCTGTAGCACCGCGCGCCAGCGCCAGGTGGTGAACACGAACGCCGCGACGGTGCTGAGCAGCGCGAGGCCCAGCCACGCGGCATCCACATGCCGCATTTGGGCCCAAAGCGCGGTCCACGCCACCTGTCGCAACAGCCAGGCCAGCAGCAGGCCCGAAACGGCCAGGCGCAAAAAGGCCGCCCCGCGAGAAGAGCGAAACAGGCGCAGCATCCGGGTCGGCATGGCGGCCTCTCACGGCGTGGGGCTGGGGGTCAGGGTGGGCGTGAAACGGGGCGTCGGGCTGGCCGTGGGCGTGGGGCTGGGGGTCAGGGTTTGGACATACAACAAGGGCAGCCAGCCCACCCGGCCTTCGGCATCCTGCACCTGCACCCACACATAGGGTCCGGCCACCTGGGTGGCGTGCAGGAACCACACCTGCGCGCCCGGCGGCAAAGCGGCGATGACCGGCCCGCCCGGGGTTTGGCGCAGCCGCACGCCCCGGCCGTAGGTGTTGCCGATGCGCACGGGCTGGGGCGTGGGTGTCGCGGTGGGGGTAGCCGTGGGGGTGAAGGTCGCCGTGGCCGTGGGGGTGGCCGTGGCTGTCGCCGTGGGGGTGGGGGTGATGGTGGGCGTGGGGGTGGGCGTGGGCGAAGGCCCCGGCGTGGGCGTGGGGGTGGGCGTGGGCGGCACCCGGGGGTCCAGCAGCACCACGGGAATCTGCACGAACTCCACGGCCACGGGCCGTTGCAGCCGGGCCGCGATGCGCTCTTGCAAAGCCGTGCCCTGCGCGTGGCGCAAAGTGCGGCGGGTGCGCACCGTCACTTCCAGGTTGAGCGCGCCCGTGTCCGGGTCCGAGGTGAAGGTCAACCGCTCCAACTGCAGCCCCATGGCGGCCACTTCTTCGGCCACCACCTGGCGGATGCGGTTTTCTTCCGCAATGGATTGGGCGTATTGCCAGCTGGTGTACACCAACAGCACCGTCATGGCCAGGGTCAGGATGCCGCTGATGCGCAGCGCGCGCGGGGTGTCGGACCAATGGGGGGGCACATACCCTGGCCACGGCGCGCCAAAGCCCAGGAACAGAAACACGGCCATGGACGCGAAACTGATGGCGATGACATTGGTGAGGAACAATACCAGCGCGCCCAGGGCCACATCCCAGCGGTCGAGCACCGCGGCCAGGCCCGAAGCGCACAACGGCGGCATGAGCGCGGTGGCAATGGCCACCCCGGGCAGGATGGGCGACAAATCGGGCGCGGCCAGGGCAAACGCGGCCGCCATGCCTCCGGCCAGGGCCACGGCCAGGTCCAGCGGGTTGGGCCGCCCGCGCAGCAAAATCTCCTGCGGCAGGGCGCGGCCCTGCAAGGCGAAGGGCACCGCGGCATACACCAGCCCGACCACCACGGCCACGCCTAAGGCCAAAATCGCGCCCTGAATGAGGGTGACCGCGGAGTTGCGCAACAGGCGTTTGTCGTTCACCAGCGCGGCGAACCCCACCCCCAGCACCGAAGACATCAGCGGGGCGACCAGCATGGCGCCGATGATGGTGGGCACGCTGTCTTGCAGCAGGCCCAGCGAGGCAATGATGGCCGAAAGCACCACCAGCACATAATACCCGGCCTTGGGGCGGGCGTTGTCGCGCAAATACACCTGCACCCGGGCCCGGTCTTCCTGGCTCAGGCGCAGGGCCAGGCGCACGCGCGCCCAACGGCGGTCGAGCCACCCCTGCAGCCGGGCCCACCACGCCCGCGGGGCCTCAGGCAGCCGGGTGCCACCGGTCGGTTCCATAAAACCCGCACCTCATCACGGTTTGCGGCCCGGCCAGGGGCCGAAAATGCGGCGATACAAATCCGTTTGCAGCACATCGTGGGGGTCCCAGGCCCGTTTGAGGTCCAAAAAGCGCTGCACCGTCTCGTGGCCCAAAAAGGCCCAGGCGGTCTCGGGCCGCAAAGTGGCGTCTTTGGCGAAGTAAAAACGCCCGCCGGCTTCCAACACCATGCGGTCGATATAGCCCAGCACCTCCAGCAGCGCGGGCAAGCGCCGGGGCCGCACCGGAAAGTCCATGGCCAGCGAAAAGCCATCCACCGCGTGGGAGAGCCAAAACCGGTCGGGCCGGTGGCGTTTGACCACGGCCAGATAAGTGGGCACGCCCCACTTTTGCACCCAACGCAGCGCGTCGGCAAACACCTGCAGCGCGCGCTCGTGGGGCACGAAAATCTGATATTGCATCAGCCCGCCGGGGCCGTAGGCCCGTTCCCACTGGGGCACATAATCGAGCAAGAAATTGAAGGCCACTAAGGATTGGCGATAAGTTTTCTCGTGGCCCAAAGTGCGCGCGGCCCAATATTTGGCCGTGTTGACCAGCCACACGCCGGGATTGTGCATGAAAGGCCGCATGAAGCGCCACAGCAGGCCCTTGGGCACCACGCCGAAGAAGGTATCGGGCAGCACCTGGTAGGCCGGGTCTAAGGTGCGGTGGGGGAAAGGCTCCGCGTGGGCCGGGAGGTGTCGCGCGGCGTGCAGCTGCCCCCGCCCCAGGCCGCGGCCCCGGGCCGTGCCGTCGACCCAGGCGACCACATACTCATACTCGTCCTTGGCCGCGTCCAGGTCGGCCAAAGTACGCTCCAGGTTGGGCGTGGCCCAGGCCCGCACTTCCAGGTTGCCCGAGGCCACGGGCTTGAGCTGCAGCGTCATGCGGGTGATGACGCCCAGCACGCCCAGGCCGCCCATCACGGCCCAAAACGCGTCGTCCTGGGGGGTGAGGTCGTGCACCTGGCCGGTGGGGGTGAGCACCCGCACCTGGGTGATGTGTTCGCCCCAGGTGCCGGCGTGCCAGTTGTTCTTGCCGTGCACATTCATGGCCGCGCAGCCGCCCGCGGTGGGGCGCATGGTGCCGGGCACCACGGCCGGCCACCAGCCATCGGGCAGGGTGTAGGGCCACATTTGGGCCACGGTCACGCCGGGTTCCACCGTAAGGCGCCCCTGCTTGGGGTCCCAGGCCACGATGCGGTTCATGCGCCGCAAGTCCAGCACCCACTGCCCGCTGGCCATGGCCGCGTCGCCGTAGCTGCGGCCGCTGCCCCGCAGGGCCACCCGCGCGCCCTGCTTGTGGGCCCGTTGCAGCACCTCCAGCACCTGCTCCTCGGTGGCGGGTTGAAAGACGAAGCCGGGCGTGCGAATGGAATGGCCGAAGTTTTCCACCCGGCGCAGGCGGTCCCACCGCGGCGTGGGCAAAACCTTGGCGGTCATGTTGCCTCCTCGACGACCCAAACCAGGCGGGATGCACGCGCTGCGGCGCGGTCACCCCGCGGGTTCCTCACGACTTTTTGCGCTTCTTGCGGCGCTTTTTGGGCCGGGGGCGCTCCTCTGTGGGCGGGGCCGCGTCTCGCTGGGCCCGGGCCCGACGGTGGCGCAGATACAGGGTGAGCGCCGCGCCCACGCTAACCACGGCCATGAGGGTTTGATTGACATTGATGCCGGCCACGGGCGAAATGTCCAAACGCAGGAATTCCAACCAAAACCGCCCAAAGCCATACACGGCCAGGTAAACGAGGAACAAATCGCCCGGCAGCAGCCGTTTGGCCCACCGGCGGGCCAGGTAGAGCAGCAGGGCCATGTTGAACAGGTTCCACAGCATCTCGTAGGCGAACAGGGGGTGATAGTAGGCCACCTGCTCGTAGCCGGGCATCCGATAAGGGGGTTCGATGTACAGCTTCCAGGGTAAGTTGGTGGGGCGGCCATACAGCTCCTGGTTGAAATAATTGCCCCAGCGGCCGATGGCCTGGCCCAGGGCCAAACCGGGCGCGACCAGGTCCAGCCACAGGCGGAAGTCCATCTTGCGCTTTCGGGCATAAAGCCACAGGGCCAGCGCGCCGCCGATGACCACGCCGGGCAGCCCCAGGCCGCCTTTCCAGACCGCGATGGCATCCAGCGGATGGGTGAGATAGTAGTAGGTGGTGATGCCCTGCATACGCAGCGAGGCCGAAGGGGTGAGGATGTGCCACAGGCGGGCGCCCACCACGCCGCCCACCACGGCCCAGGGCAGCGCGTCCCAGATGAGGTCCGGGTTCAGGCCCCGGCGACGGGCCTCGTGCGCGGCCAGGGCCGCGCCGGCCAGCAGCCCCAGGGCAATCATCACGCCATAGGCGCGCAGGGTGAGGGGGCCCAGGGTCCATTCCATGTCAGGCTCCTTTGCGCGCGGTAGGGGGTGCGGCGGCGCGCACTTTGCGGCGCATATAGGCGATGCGCTGCAGTGCGGTGATGTGCGCGCCCACGGCGATGATGGTCAGGCCGACTTTGGGCCACCCCAGCACCAGGGTGGGGGCCAAAACCAGGTAGCGCTCGAAACGCGACAGCAGGCCGATCTTGACATCCCAGCCCAAGGAGGCAGCCCGGGCCCGCACATACGACACCAGCACCGACCCCGCGGCGGCCAGATAGGCCAGGGCTACGCCCGTCACATCGCCCTGGTGGGCGAAGTACCACAGCAGGCCGAAGAGGATGGCCAGCTCGGAGTAGCGGTCCGAGACCGAATCGACGAACGCGCCCCAGGTGGAGCTTTCGCCCCGCCGGCGGGCCATGGCGCCGTCGAGCGCGTCGAACGCGCCCATGAAGACCACCCCCGCGCCGCCTAAACGCCAGTTGCCCTGGGCCAGAAAGTAGGCGGCCACGAAGTTGCCGGCGACGCCGGTGAGGGTCATCATATTAGGGTGCAGGCCCAAACGCAAAAAGAAATCGGCCCACCAGTTGAGCACCCCGGCGAACACCCGGCGGGCCCGGTCGGTGAGGGTTGGCGTGGTATCGGGAACCATGTCGTCGTCCTTGGGGAAGAATTTAGAAGTCGCGGTCGACCACATAGTGGGCCAACGCGGCCAGGGCATCGCGTTCGGGCCCCGGGGGCAAAGCCTGCAACGCCTGCAACGCGGCGTCGATGTGCTGCCGCGCGGCCTGGGCCGCGGCCTGCAACGCGCCGCTTTCCCGAATGCGGGTCACCAGCCGTTCGACCCGCTGCGCGTCGAACAGGCCGCCGTTTTGCAGCACGGCCTGCAGGTCCGGGTCCTGCTGCCCCTGGTGCTGCATGTAAATCAGGGCCGGCAGGGTGACCAGGCCGTTGCGCAAGTCGTTGCCCACGGGTTTGCCCACTTGCCGGCTGTCGCCCTGGTAGTCGAGGATGTCGTCGACGATTTGGAAAGCCATGCCGATGTGATAGCCATAGCGCCGCGCCTGCTCATAGGTGGGGAAATCGGGCGCCGCGCCGGCCAGGGTGGCCGCGGCTGCGGTGGCCAGCTCGAACATGGACGCAGTTTTGGCGTAAATGCGATGCTCGTATTGCGCCGCGGTGGTATAGGCCCCGCCCTCGAAGAGCTGGCGAATTTCGCCATCGACGATGACGGCTAAGGCCTGGGTGAACAGGCGCATGACATGCAGGGATTCGGTGTTGGTGGCCAGCAGCGCGGCCCGGGCGAAGAGAAAATCGCCGGTCAACACCGTGGCCGCGGGGGACCATTGCGCGTTGAGGGTGGGCATGCCCCGGCGCAGCAGCGCGCCGTCGATGAGGTCATCGTGCACCAGGGTCGCGGTGTGCAGCATCTCCAGCGCGGCGGCCAAAATGACCAGCCGGCGGTGCGGCGCACCCAGCAAGCGGCCCATCAGCAGGGCCACCGTGGGCCGAATGCGCTTGCCCCCGGCGGCCAGCAGGTGGTGCAGCGCGGCTTGCAAATCGGGGTGATAGCCGTCGGCCTGCCGAGCCAGCAGGGCTTCCACCTCTTGCAAAGTGTCTTGAACCAGGGTCACAAAGGGCGCGGTGCTCAAACCGTCTTCTCCCGTACCATAATTTTGACGCCCAAGGCGCGCTGCCCATTTTACCGCGAAACCGCTTTTTTGGGCGGCCGGGCGGCCTTCGGGTATAATTCCTGACATGATGGGAAAAGCGCCTTTGGTCATCGGCATTGCCGGCGGCAGCGGTTCGGGCAAGACCACCGTGGCCCAGGCCCTGATGGAACGCGTCGGGGCCGAGCATGTGGCCTTTTTGCCCCACGACGCGTACTACCATGATTTCAGCCACCTGCCCCCCGAAGCCCGGGCCCGGGTCAATTACGACCACCCCGACTCCCTGGAAACCCCCCTGCTCATCGCCCACATCGAGCGCCTCAAGGCCGGGGAACCCATCGAGCGCCCCATCTATGATTTCACCCGGCACGCCCGGGCCCCCGAAACGGTGCGGGTGGAACCCCGGCCCATCATCCTGGTCGAGGGCATTCTCATCTTCGCCGAACCCGCGCTGCGGCGGCTGTTGGACATCAAAATTTATGTCGACACCGACGCCGACCTGCGCTTCATTCGTCGCCTGTTGCGGGATGTGGAAGAGCGCGGCCGCACGGTGGAATCGGTCATTCAGCAATATCTGGAAACCGTGCGGCCCATGCACTTAGAATTCGTCGAGCCGTCCAAACGCTACGCGGACATCATCGTGCCCGAAGGCGGCTTCAACACGGTGGCGTTGGACATGCTCACCGCGCGGCTCCAGGCCCTGCTGCGCCCCTGGGTGGCTTCTGAGGAACCATGAACCCGGCCGCCTCTGCCCGCATCCAAGCCCGCCGCAAAGTCTGGCGCATCGCCGCGCTGGTGTTGGTACTGGCCCTCAGCGTGGCCATCGTGGCGTTTCAAGACCAATGGGTGCGCTTTCGGGCCTATGGGTATGTGGGACTGTTCCTCATCACCCTGCTCTCCAACGCCACGGTCATCTTTCCCGCGCCCGGGCTGGTGCTGCCCTTCAGCATGGGCGCGGTGCTGCACCCCTTTTGGGTGGCCGTGGTGGCCGCGGCCGGGGCCACCGCGGGCGAGCTTTCGGGTTATCTGGCCGGTTTCAGCGGCCAGGCCCTGGTGGAAGATTACCGCGCCTATCGCCGCGTGCGCCGGCTGATGCGTCGCTACGGCGACATCGTGCTCTTCGTGCTGGCCGCGCTGCCCACACCCCTGTTCGACCTGGCCGGCATCGTCGCCGGCGCAACGCGCATCCCGTTGCGGCGGTTCGTGGCCTGGACCTTCGCCGGCAAGCTGCTCAAGATGCTGGCCGTCACCTACGCGGGGGATGTCTTTCTGGCGTGGCTGCGCTGAGGCCCGCGGCGCAGCCCGGCCCACGCGGAGCCTTTCCCCCAAACCCAGGAGGGCGCGACCATGAAGCTGGTGCTGGTGGTTTTGGAAGACAGCGAGGCCGCGGAAGTCACCCGGGCCCTGGTGCGGGCCGGTTTTCGGGTCACCCGCCTGGTCTCGGGCGGGGGGCTGCTGCGCCGGGGGCACACGGTGTTTTTCACCGCGGTGGAAGACGAACGGGTGGACGAGGCCGTGAACCTGGTGCGCGCGCATCTCAAGCCCCAGGAGCAGCCGGCCGCGCGGCGGGGGATGCTCTTCGTGCTGCCGGTCGAGGCCCACATTCAGGCCTGAGGAGGCGCCCATGTTGTATACCCGTGCCGCCCTGGAAGAGATGGAACTGCAAACCCTGGCCCCCTACGCGCACAAAAGCCGCTTTTCCCGGGGCCGGTTCTACCCCGAGCCCGAACCCGAGTATCGCACCGCGTTCCAACGGGACCGGGACCGCATTTTGCACACCACCGCGTTTCGCCGTCTGGAATACAAAACCCAGGTGTTCATCACTTACGAAGGCGATTATTACCGCACCCGCCTGACCCACACCCTGGAAGTGGCCCAAATCGGGCGCACCATTGCCCGCGCGTTGGGTGCCAACGAGGTGCTCACCGAAGCCATCATTCTGGCCCACGATTTGGGGCACCCGCCCTTTGGCCATTCGGGCGAGGCCGTGTTGCACCGCCTCATGGCCGACCACGGCGGCTTCGAGCACAATCGTCAGTCGTTCCGCATCGTCACCGAACTGGAGCGCCGTTACCCGGACTTTCGGGGCCTGAATTTGACCTGGGAGACGCTGGAAGGCATCGTCAAGCACGAAACCGAGTATGATGTGGCCGACGCCCGGGATTTCGACCCCCATTTGCGCGGTCACCTGGAGGCCCAAATTGCCAATGTGGCCGACGAACTGGCCTATACGGCCCACGATTTGGACGACGGCCTGCGCTCGGGGATGCTGACGCCCCGCATGTTGCGCGGGGTGGAAGTGTGGGAGCTGCTGCGGGAGCAAATCGGCTGGCACGATGACGAGCTGGACGAGCTCACCCGGCACCGGGTGGTGCGCCGCCTCATCGGCCTGGAGGTGACAGACCTGGTGCACACCACAGCCCAGCGCCTGGCCGAAAGCGGGGTGCAGTCGGTTGAAGAATTGCAGCGCTTGCCGTATAATGTGGTGTCCCACAGCGAGGCCATGCAGCGCCGCAACCGGGAGCTCAAGAACTTTTTGTATCGCAACCTGTACCGGCACCCCCGGGTGGTGCGCATGGCCCAGAAGGCCGAACGCATCATCACCGATTTGTTCACCGCTTACACCCGGCAGCCCGAGATTCTGCCCCGTCACATTCAAACCCGCATCGACGAGTATGGGCTGCACCGGGCGGTGTGCGACTACATCGCCGGCATGACCGACCGCTTTGCCATCGAGGAACACCGCAAGCTGTTCGACCCGCTGGTGCGACCGTAATCCATTCTCTGGCACAGGGAGGCGACCCATGGCCAAGGCTCATGCACAAGGCCAAAAGCCCGTCTATTACCTCACCCCCGAGGGGGCGCGCAAGCTGCGCGAGGAGCTGGAATATCTCAAGACCGAAAAGCGCGCCGAACTCGCGGCCCGCTTGCGCGCGGCCATCCAAATGGGCGACCTCTCGGAAAACGCGGACTACATCGCCACCAAAGAGGAGCAGGGCTTCGTCGAAGGCCGCATCCAGCAGCTGGAGCACATTTTGCGCCACGCGGTCTTCATCGAAAACAACGGCCACAAGGATGTGGTGGAGTTGGGCGCGCGGGTGACTTTGCAAGAAGAGGGCTACGACGACGAGGAGACCTACACCATCGTGGGCGCGACCGAAGCCGACCCCCTGCGGGGCCTGATTTCCAACGAATCGCCCATGGGCCGGGCCCTGCTGGGTAAGCGGGTGGGCGATGTGGTCGAGGTCCAGGCCCCCAACGGCACCATGCGGTTCAAGATTGTGCGGATAGAATATACGAGCGGCGATACAGCATAGCGCGCTCATCTTGCCCGCCGCCTAACGCCCCCGGGCCGCGGCCCTGGTCGCGGCCCGCCTCGTTTCTCGGAGGCTACGGTCATGCGTTTGACCTTTCACGGCGCGGCCCGCACGGTAACCGGCTCCCAGCACTTGCTGCAAGTCAACGGCAAGCGCATCCTGCTGGAATGCGGCCTCTACCAGGGCCGACGCAAAGACTTCTACCGCATCAACCGCCACTTCCCCTTCGACCCCCGGCACATCGACGCGGTGCTTCTCTCCCACGCGCACATCGACCACAGCGGCAACCTGCCCAACCTGGTCAAACAAGGCTTTCGCGGGCCCATCTACGCCACCCCGGCCACCGTGCACCTGGCCAACATCATGCTCCTGGATTCGGGCCACATCCATGAAGCCGACGCCCGCTATCTCAACAAGCGCCGACGCCGCCGCGGCGAGCCCGAAATCGAACCCCTCTACACCGTGGACGACGCGGCCGCAGTAGCCGACTACTTCGTGCCCGTGCCCTACGACCGGCCCTTCCAGGTGGCTCCCGGCGTGACCGCGCGCTTCGTCGAGGCCGGGCACATTTTGGGCTCCGCGGCCATCGTGCTCGACATCGAGGAACCGGGCCGCAAGCCCTTCCGCCTGTGGTTCTCGGGCGACATCGGCCGCCGCCACCTGCCCATTTTGCGCGACCCCGTGCTGCCCCAAAAGCCCACCTTCCTGCTCATGGAAAGCACCTACGGCGACAAGCCCCACCGGGACCCCCGCTACGCGCGCGACGAACTGCGGGAAGTGGTGGGCCAAACCCTGCGCGGCGGCGGAAAAGTCATCGTGCCCGCGTTCGCGGTGGGCCGCACCCAAACCTTGGTCTACTGGCTGCACCGTATGATGGAAGACGGCGACATCCCCGCCGCGCCCATCTATGTCGATAGCCCCCTGGCCGTCAACGCCAGCGAAATCTACCGGGCCCACCCCGAATGCTACGACCGCGAAGCCCGTCGCCTGCTGCGGGAAGGCGGCCTGGAAGCCGTGCTGGGCTTCGGCCGGGTGCATTACATTCGCGCGGTCGAGGCGTCCAAGGCCCTCAACGACCGCCGGGACCCCATGGTCATCATCTCGGCCTCGGGCATGGCCGAGACAGGCCGCATTCTCCACCACCTCAAGCACAACATCGGCGACCCGCGCAACACCGTGCTCATCGTGGGCTGGGCCGCGCCCCACACCCTGGCCCGCCGCCTGGCCGAGGGCGCGCCCCGGGTGCGCATCTTCGGCGAGGAATACGCGGTCCGGGCCCGGGTGGTCACCATTGGCGACCTCTCGGCCCACGCGGGGCAGGACCTGCTGCTGGAATATGCCGCGGCCGGGCGGGAGACTTTGCGGGGCATCTTCCTGGTGCACGGCGAGCCCAAAGGCGCGCAGCCCCTCATGGCCCTGCTGCAGGAACACGGCCTGGGCCCCGTGCACTACCCCGAGCCCCACAGCAAGGTGGAGCTGCACGCCTAAAGCCCGCGCCGGCCTTCTGCTATAATTCCCCCACGCACCGCGCCGGCCTGCCGCGCGCCGCGCCCAGGCCGTCATCCCTTGCGCCCCGGTTTGCCATGCGCTACTACGCGGACCTGCACATCCATTCCCACTACTCCCGGGCCACCAGCCGCGACCTGGACATCCCCCACATTGCGCTGTGGGCCCTGAAGAAGGGCATCACCTTGGTGGCCACGGGTGACATCGCCCACCCCGGTTGGCTGGCCGAGCTGCAGCAGCATTTGGAACCGGCCGAGGGCGACCTGCTGCGCCTCCGGCCCGAGGTGGAACGCGCGGTCCACGCCCAACTGCCGCCTATCCTGCGCCGCGAGGTGCGCTTCATTTTGGGCGGCGAAATCAGCACCATCTACAAAAAAGGCGACCGCACCCGCAAAATCCACCATGTGGTCTTTCTGCCCACCTTCGACGCGGTGCAGCGCTTTCAAACCCGCCTGGAACGCATCGGCAACATCCGGGCCGATGGCCGCCCCATCTTGGGCCTCGATTCCCGGGACCTGCTGGAAATCGTGCTCGAAACCGACCCCCGGGGGGTGCTCATTCCCGCCCACATCTGGACCCCCTGGTTCGCGCTGCTGGGTTCCAAATCGGGCTTCGACAGCGTCGAGGCCTGCTTCGCGGACCTCACCCCCCACATCTTCGCCCTGGAAACCGGCCTTTCGTCGGACCCGCCCATGAACTGGCGCGTTTCCGCGCTGGACCGCTACACCCTGGTCTCCAACTCCGACGCGCACTCGCCCCGCAAGCTGGGCCGGGAAGCCAACCTGCTCGACACGGAGCTGAGCTACGACGCGCTCTTCGACGCGCTGCGCAGCGGCGACCCCCAGCGCATGTTGGGCACG
>Ga0256833_1000449_pt1 | contig 32393 bp, 31 predicted proteins | sample 356284metaG_FD_190535 | JGI IMG/M metagenome (GOLD analysis project Ga0256833, IMG submission 190535) | Hydrothermal vent microbial communities from Mid Atlantic Ridge, Atlantic Ocean - 356-284 | ecosystem: Environmental > Aquatic > Marine > Hydrothermal vents | place: Atlantic Ocean: Mid... | reverse complement strand
TTACTTCCTCTCTTAATGTCCATTGGCAGGGTCCTCGGGGTTCCTCTTCGTGTATTCTTTCCTCCCGGATCTCATGACCTCCTCAAATCCCGGGCTCTCCACTATCTCCACGGCCATCTCCATTAGCTTCCTCTCCCTATCGCTTATCTTCCTCCTCCTTCCCCCTGGCATCTCTGCTACCTCCCTTTACACAATTTTAAGTGTATGTCCCAATTTCATTCTTTTGATCAGCTGAACCTCATAGAATTCCAGAGCAAGAGCGATGGAGATAAAACCCATATCATCCCTTTGTGCCTTCTGGCCTGCCAGAATAATCCCTTCCCGGGCAAATACCTCCTCAAAGAAATCTCGCGCTCTCATCCTCTGCCCCTGTGCCCAATTCCAGGAGGACCGTCTTTGCTGTGCAACGGGGGTAGTCCATGGAAATCCTTTTTCCTGCTCCTGCGCAATTTTAATAGACTGAAGAAAAAGCGGGGAGATCCCCGCAATTACTCATAGGGATTTCAAAGCCTCCTCTATTTTCAACAGTTTCTCCTCCATATCCCGGAGCTTCTCCTTCTGCGCCTCCACGACATGAGCGGGGGCTTTTCTCAGGAAATTCTCGTCCGACAGACGCTTCCTGAGATTCTCCACATGTTTCTTCAGGGAGCTGTACTCCCTCTCGAGCCGCCCACGCTCTGCCTCCACATCCACTCCCTCGAGGGGAACATAAGCGGCAAACCCCGGAAGGATAACTGTTCCGCTTCCCTTCACAATTGTTTCAGTCTCATCCACCAGTTCGACTCTGGCGAGGTGTTTCATGAGCCGCATATTCTCCTTTACAGTGAGGGCCAGATGCTCTTTACTCTTCGAAGTATCTATTAGGAGCCTGACGGGTTTTCTGGGAGAGATGCGAAAGATTCCCTTGATTTCACGGACCTGCTTTATGACATCCATGAGAAATTCGAATTTCTCCACATCCCCGGGGAAATCGTAGGAAAGGGCTTCCGGCCACTGGCTTACCATTATGGATTCCGCATCCTTCGTGGGAAGATGCTGATAAATCTCCTCCGTAATAAAGGGCATGAAGGGATGGTGCAGGCGGAGAATCCTGTCAAGCACAAATGCCGCAATAGAGAAAGCCCTGTCCCTGTCCTCCCTCGTCTTTATGGCTTCTATGTACCAGTCTGCAAATCGGGACCATGTAAAATCGTACAGATTTCTGGCAACTGCGTTGTACTCGTGATTCTCCAGCCCCCCGGTGACCTCTTCCACCAGGCGGGCCAGGTGATGAAGAATCCACCTGTCCTCGAGCCTGAGATTCTCCACATCTTCCAGATAAGAAGAATCGAACTGTATCCCCTCTATATTCGTCAGAACGAATCTTCCTATATTCCACAATTTGTTGGCATAATTTCTTCCGGTCTCCATCCGCTTTTCAGAGAAAATTATGTCCTGCCCCTCCGGGGCAATAAGCATCAGTCCCATTCTCACCCCATCCACCGAGTACTTATCGAAGAGCTCCAGAGGATCAGGAGAATTCCCGAGGGATTTGGACATCTTACGCCTCAATTCGTCCCTTACCAGACCGTGCAGATACACCACCCTGAAAGGCTCCCTCTTCATGAAAAACAGGCTCATGACTATCATGCGGGCTACCCAGAAGAAGAGGATATCCCATCCGGTCACGAGCAGGTGGGTGGGAAAGAAGGCCCTGAGTTCGGGTGTATTCTTGGGCCACCCCAGGGTGGCAAATGGCCACAGGGCCGATGAAAACCATGTGTCCAGAACATCTTCATCCTGTCTCAGCTGGACCTCTTCACCATAGTACTTCCTGGCCTCCTCGAGGGCCTCCTCATAGGTCTTTGCCACGAACATCCTGCCGTCAGGACCGTAGTAAACGGGTATTCTATGCCCCCACCAGATCTGTCTGGATATGGGCCAGTCGCGGACATTCTCCATCCAGTTGAAGTAAATCTTCTTTCCCCTCTCCGGAATGATCCTGACCTGATCCCTTTTGACCACTTCTATCGCATCCGGTGCGAAGTGGCGCAGATTCAAGAACCACTGCTCCGAAAGGTACGGCTCGATCACAGTACCACATCTGTAGCAATGGCCGACAGAGTGGCGGTGCTCCTCCTCTTTAACCAGATAACCCTCCTCCCTGAGGAGTTCCACGATTTTCTTTCGGGCCTCGTACCTGTCCATCCCCTCGAAGGGACCGGCGTTCTCGTTCATGCGGGCCTGAGTGTCCATCACTATAACCCTCGGAAGGTTGTGCTCGTTCCCTATCTCGAAATCAGTGGGGTCGTGGGCTGGAGTCACTTTCACCGCACCGGTCCCGAACTCCTTATCCACCCTCCTGTCCGCAATTATGGGGATTTCAGGAGAAACCTCCACCTCCTTCCCATCGGGAAGACTGCCCCTGCGAATCCAGTCCACCAGGGGTAACCTCACCTTCTTTCCAATAAGGTGCTTATACCTGTCGTCATCCGGATTCACCGCCACAGCAGTATCGCCCAGATATGTCTCCGGACGGGTGGTTGCCACCACCAGCTCCCCGCTACCATCCGCGAGCGGATAGCGAATATACCACAGCCTGCCCTCCACCTCCCTGTATTCCACCTCATCATCCGCGAGAGTGGTCCCGCAACGGGGGCACCAGTTTATGAGATACAGATTTCTGTATATCAGGCCCGCCCTGTACAGCTCGACGAAGGCGGTTATTACAGCCTCGTAGTAGTCCGGATCCATCGTGAATCTGGCCCGGCTCCAGTCGGCACTGACCCCCAGGCGCTTAAGCTGATTCACTATTATATTTCCATACTTTTCCTTCCACTCCCATACCCTCCTGAGAAACTCCTCCCTGCCCAGATCAAATCGGGTCTTCCCCTCCTTCGCAAGCTCCCTTTCCACCTTGTTCTGGGTAGCAATTCCGGCATGGTCGGTTCCCGGCTGCCAGAGCACCTCGTATCCCTGCATCCTGCGAAAGCGCACGGCTATATCCTGAATGGTATTGTCGAGTACATGACCCATGTGGATCTTCCCCGTGACATTGGGGGGCGGCATCATAACCACGAAGGGCTTCTTCCTTCCGGAAAGGACATTTTCGGGATTTGCCCTGAAATAACCCTTCTTCTGCCACCAGTCGTACCACTTTTCCTCTATTTCCTTATAGGAGTAGGTCTTGGGAAGGTTCATAAGTAAAAGTTTACACGACGAACCCCATGCACTCATCCCCCAGAAGGTACCACCCCGCTACTGCTATCTCCCCGGGAATTCGCAGAAGGCAAGGGGGATACTTATTCCTTTTTCACCTCTCTGACCCGGTACCCCCTCTCTTCGATTTCCCTCAATATTTTTTCAAGGGATTCCACACTGGAAATGGAGAAAGCCGCCCTGTTTTCCCCCGCAGAGACCGATTCGACCAGTCCCCCATTTCTCTCTATAATTTTGCTCACCGTCCTTTCACATCCGGGGCAGGACATTCCCTCAAGGACCAGTTCCACACGCATGCAGGAATTTTAAAGGATGAATGTAATTAAACTGAGGAGATCAGATTTCCACGGCCACACCATAAATCCGCTTTATCTTCTCCAGCACCTCATCCACCCCATCCAGCTCCCGATACGCGTAAATCATGGGATGCTCCGTATGAAGAAGGTCCCCGTTATCCTCGAACACTTCCTCCACCAGCTTCTCCCCCTTTCGCAGACCTATCACCTCTATATCCACATCCCTGTAAGGCTCGTATCCGTAAAGGCGTATGAGCCTTTCCGCCAGGTCCTTTATCCGCACCGGCCGGGAGGGTTTCAAAAAGAATATCTCCCCTCCCCTGCCCAGAAGAGCCGACTGGAATATGAGATAGACGGCCTTATTCACATCCATGAAATATCTGCTGGCCTCCTCGTGGGTAAGGGTTATCTTTCTGCCCCTTTCTATCTGCCTCATGAAGAGGGGAACCACGCTCCCCCTGGAGCCTATCACATTCACGAACCTGACGCTTATGTACCCGGCCCTCCTTACCACCTCCTCCGCCACCCTCTTCGACATCCCCATTATCCCCGCGGGATTCACCGCCTTATCCGTGGAAATGAAAACCAGCTTATCCACTCCGGAACTGCGGGCAATCTCCACCACATTCCTCGTTCCGTATATGTTTACCTCCACCGCCTTCCAGGGAAAATCCTCCAGCAGGGGAACATGCTTGTAAGCGGCGGCATGAAACACCATATCGATATCGTACTTAGAGAAAACCTGTTCAAGGTCGAATCGGGAAGTTATATCCCCCAGAAATACCTTCACAGAGGGAAATTCCTCCCTCTGCTCGAACAGTCTGGTCTCATCTATGTCCAGAGATATAACCTCTCCCACATCGAGGTCCATCAGATGTCTGACGATTCTGGATCCGATGAAACCGGCTCCCCCTGTCACCAGCACGCTCCTGCCCCGGAAGAACCCCCTGAGTTCTTCCATATCCACATTAAAGTCCTCTTCCTCTATCAACTCCACGGGGTCCAGCTCCACCACCTGCCGCAGATAAACCCTCTCATCTCCCACGAAACGGGCCGGAAGGATCCGTATATCCCTGACCCCCGCCCTTATAAGCCGCTTTTCTATCTGTCTGATGCGGCTCAGGGGAGCCGAAGGCATGGCGATTATAACCACATCCACACCGTACTGCCTGATAACCCTGTCTATATCCGGCTCTCCTCCCAGAACTCTGACACCACGGAATTCTCTGCCGTGCAGGGAAGGGTCATCGTCCAGAAACCCCACCACATCGAACCTGTTTCGGGAATCCCTCAGTATCTGCTTCCCCGCTTCCCCGAAGCCGTAAATAAGGACCTTTTTTCTCTCCATAACTTATGTATGTTGCCGACCAGTATAAAGTTTAAAAGGGCCGCGAGCCATCCCAATATCTCCGGCTTTCCGACAAGCAGAATGGCCTCCATTGAAAATGCAACCTGAAGGACTCCAATCACCAGCACGACCCCCAGGGGGGACAGCCTCGCCAGGAGCAGATGGTGGAGATGTCTGTTATCCGAATAGAAAAGCATGTGCAGGTTCCTGAATGCCCCCTTAAGCGTCCTGTAGGAACCGTATATGTACCGAAACCTGCGATACATGACCCACAGGGTATCGAATATGGGAATGGACAGAATCAGAACCGGTATTATGGGCCAGATTTTAGAATCCGAATTCTGGGTCAGGAATATGGAAAAGGCAGCGAGTATATAGCCGAGCGTCAGGGAGCCATTGTCCCCCATAAAGGTCCTCGCAGGGGGGAAATTGAAGATGAGGAACCCGAGCACGGACACAGCGAACAGGAGCGATACCATATAAAGGGTCCAGTTTCCACTCCATTTGAACAGGTAGGCGAATGTCAGAAAAGATATGAAGGCAACGGTACCTGCAACACCGTCTGCGCCGTCTATCATATTCATGGCATTTATAACCCCCATGACCCCCACTATGGTGAGGATAAACGAAAAGGCGGGATGAAGCTCGATGCCAAACCCGATGGTGTGTATTCCAAGTCCGGAGAGGAATATGAAGGCGGCAGCGAAGAATTCGAAGATCATCTTCTGAGAAAAGTGCAGATCGAATACATCGTCCAGGAGCCCCTCCACGAGTATGAGGAACATTCCGGCAGTAAACAGGGTATAGAGGTGAAAAATGTCAGTGATGAAGAGGGACACAAAATAGGCTGACATGATAAACGCCAGTCCTCCGAGCCTGGGCTTCGGTCCGGTGTGAATCTTCCTGCGCGATGGCTTATCGCATATCCCAAGCCTGCATCCGAGAAGCATGGATGAATAGGTCAGCACCACTGAAAGGACAAAAGACATCATAAGATAGATCCACATAGCCTCCCCCGTTAAGTAAAAATGTTATCAAAATTTCTAATTATTGTCAACCTTCCGCCGAATGAGCACCGTCTTGATCCGCCTCTTGTCGGCATCCTTGATGACTATTTCCACACCCTCCAGGCCCGGAAGCCTTACGACGGAATTCACTTCGGGGAATCCCCCCGTTTCCTTGAGTATAAGGCCGGCCAGCGTGGATATGTCGTCATCCACTTCCCTGGGAGAGAACCGTATGCCCATCTCCTTCTCGAGAAAGGAAATGAATTCATCCACCGGCATCCTGGCATCTATCCTGTAGACCTTCTCCCCTTCGTGCATGACCACCCGGTACCTCTGGGGGGATTCCTGGTACGACTGCCTTATATCACCGACGATCTCCTCCACCAGGTCCTCCATGGTCACCATACCCACAACTACCCCAAATTCGTCCACCACGAGGGCAATGGGCATCCTCTCCTCCTTGAGGACCTCGATGGCTTCCAGTATCGTGAAGTTGAAAGGGATGAACTGGGCAGGTTTTGCCAGCTTTCGGGCAGTGGTTCCCATTATATCGGAGAGGGTTCCAGATTCCATGCTCTTCAGGATACGCAGGAACACATCCTTTATGTAGAGGATGCCGATGAAATCCCCCGTCTCCTTTTCCATAACGGGATATTTGGTGTGGTAATATCTGCGGAACATCTCCATAACCTCCGCGAGGGGGGTGTCGTCCCTCACATATTTCATCTCCACCCGGGGAATCATGGCCCTGGTAACGGGGGTATCGTCGGCCCTTATGAGATTCCTGAGCATGAAGAAGAAGTCTTCGCTGAATGTCTTTTCCCGCTCGAACACCTCCACGATCCGCTCGAACCTCTCCCTATCGATGCCCCCGAAGAGGCTTCCGAGGGACTCCAGAATCAACCTGATACTCGATGACCGGCCACTCACTGCCTGCGAAAATTATAATGTAAAACTCAGAAGCGCTGTAATATCTTCCTGTATATCTCCAGAAGCTCTCCCACTTCGTCGGGACTGGTCATGAGCTGTAGGATCCTGCGCCTTATTAGAACCTCCTCCGGCACAGGGGGAATCTCCATCCTGTACGGACGGGCCCTTACAGCCTGCCTCTTCCTCTCCAGCTCCTGGCTCTTCAGCCCCGTATATGCCTCCATCAATCTGTTGAGAATCTTCCTCTGCCTCTCCAGGAGTTTCCTGTCCACCTTTCCAAGACGAATCCGCCTTTCGATGTCCTCCATCTCCTTCTCTATCTCCCTGAGGCGACGGGCATGCTCCCTCCCCCTCTCCCCTATGGATTCCAGCCCCCTCCTGATGCCCTCCAGCATCTGTCTGATGCGGGCCTGCTGGTCCGCCAGCCTCCTGTAAGCCTCCACGGAAACATTTCCCCTGGAGATCATCATCTGCAATCTCCCGTTGAGGGAAGCCTGTTGCCCTACAGCCCTGGCCATCTGCTGAAGCATTTCCTGAAAACCCGTGGATGAGGAGGCGCTGGAAATCTGATTCATGGATTTACTGACCTCTATAAGGGACAGAAGCATATCCCTGCGCTCCCCCTCCAGGAAGGGCTCCGCCCCCCGGTCATCACCATAGTACATGCGAAGTCGAGCCTCATCCGCATTGTCGAATGCTGAGTACAGATACCCCACTATGGATGCAGATACGAGGAAATTCTTCGGAATCACCTCCCTCAGCTGAAGGAGGACCACCCTCAGAGCATCCACCACATTCTGCTGCTCGTAATACTCCTTCACATCGGAGTTGTAAAGGATGAAGGCCACCTGCTCCCTTATCCTTCTCAATTCCTCGAGAATCTCCTTCTTTCTGGAGGAAATCATGGACGAGAGCATCCTGGACATGCGGGAGGAGAGGTTTCGCATCCTCCGGGCCATTTCCATCCTCTCACTGGGGGAAACCCTCTGGCCAGAGCGCATCCTCTGCACCATCTGCTTCATATCCAAAGATAAGGAGTCCGCCTCGCTTCCCATATTGCTGAGGGAATCACTAAAGGGTCTTTCCAGCTGTTTCGAAAGCTCCCTCATGGAAGATGAGATGGAATCCATCATAGCGGCTATGGAATCCTGCTCCGCAGGACCGGAGGCGAGCTCCTGACGAAAAGCCAGCTCTTCCAGCTGGCGGGCCAGCTCCTCCAGGCGCTTCTCCTGATAGAATCTGTTGAGGGTTTCATAAGTGGCCCTGATGCTCTCCTTGAGGCGCTCCATATCCCTGATCACCCTGTCCATCAATCTCTTCCTGTCCATATCGGAAAGATTCCGATTTTCCAGCTTCTGCAGTTTTTCCAGTATGGACTTCATTTCCCCGTCCAGTATGCGCCTGTAGATCTCCTCCAGTTTCTCCACCATCTGCTGTAGTTCCTCATCGAAGGGAATAAATCGGGACATTTCCTGCATCTGGCGCGATACCTCCTGCATCTGCCTGTTGATTTCTTCCACCCTTTCCATCAATCCCCTTATCCCCGTGGAGTCCATGGTGTATATGCGGCGTACATCCTCCTGAAGCTGATCAGCCTTTTCGAACACATCCTCCATGCGACCGGTGGATGTGGCCATCATGGTATCCGACATGCTCGTCTGCTCGTGGAGGGTGGGAAACCGGACGGTAATCATGTCTTTCGACCTCTGACCCCGCAGATCCTCAGCCACAACCTCTATCCTGACCTCATCCCCCGGAAGCATACCGGAGGCATTGAGATCCACATACCTCAGGAAGGTGTCCTTCAGGGGAGAGTCGGGACGCATGGATACGACCTCCCTCGATGAATTGTCGAAGACATACGAAATCCTCACCCTGCGCAGACCGATGTCATCCGTGGAAACAGCCCCCAGAGGTACAACCCCATCCTCCGGCAGATAGACGAATTTTCGGGACGGCAGAACTATCCGAACAACCGGAGGCATATCCCTGACCATCTTTATAGAGATTCTGCGGGGAAAAAGGTAGGATCTTCCCATCCTGTAAAGGCGGAATGCAATCTGTGTATCGGAAACCACTCTCAGTACAGAATCCACACCCTCGAGCCGGACACTGTCCCCATCGTGGTACACCCTCAGCCGCACCCGGCTCCCCTGGAGGGCGGGAACCTCGTAGGCGTTTCGAAAGATATAAGTTCTCCCGATGTACGGAGCGAAAATCTCCACCCTCAGACTCTCCACCACGGGACGGGACACAACGGCAAACGAATCCAAAACAGCAGAAGCAAAGCGCAGATAATACCTTCCAGCATTCAGGCCGGAAAGGGTATCCCTCATGGTATCCCCGGGAAGCACCCTCAGGCTGATGGCCGTATCCGGCCCTGCAACCAGAACATTCTCGGGCAGGGGACTGCGGCTCACCACGAGCACAGGAACATCCTCCCCGTAGAAGAATACATACCCATCCACCCTCGCGGATACCTCCCTGTCAACGATACCCAGCCTCCACAGGTAGAGGGGCCTCCTCAGCTGAAAAGAGATGGCGAATACCGCCGCGGATAGGGGTAAGAGGGCAAAAATTCTCCAGTCCGGACGATATATGCGCCAGAAGTGTAATCTCTTCTTCTTCAAGCGGGAAGCGAGCCTCTCATCTCCCGTCTCCACATAGGTTATAAGGAGTTCATCCAGGTCCGGATGGGAATATTCGTACATCCATGCAATCTCCCTATCTCCGGAGCGGAGGAACTTCCACAAAGCGTAGAGGACTGAAACCAGAGCGGAAAGGAGGGAAGCGAAAGAAACAGGAAAGGGATAGATGGCCATGAGAAACAGAGATGTGGAGATACCGATGAATAGGGCCTCGATGAGGGCCCACAGGAGCAGATAAATTCTTCCCAGAATGATAGGTTTTTTCACCCTGCACGCAATTATAAAGCAAAATCCACCCCATTAAAATTGTGATGAATGGGTGAAGTTTTGGAGAAGAAATTTTTGATTCTCAAAGATATCGAGGCAGGCATCCTGTCCCTGAGGCAACTGGCAGGCAAATACAACTGTTCTCTGGAAACCGTGCTCCGCATTAAGAAAGAAGGGTGGGACTACAGGCCCCACGGAAGAAAAAAGCCGGAGAAATTGAGAAAGAGAATCATAGAACTTTACGAAAAGGGCATGAGCATAAAGGAAATCGCCAGCAATCTGGATGAAAGGGTCTCCGAAAGCTCCATCAGGAAGATTCTCAGGAAGCCGGACAGGGAGCTGGAAACTCACCTGTGGTGGTATGCGAGGGAGGGGAAATGGGACCTCTTCAGAAAGCACATAGGCAAAATGTACACAGTAGAAGATATTTCATCCCTGGCCTCCATTCCGGATGAACTGCTTCCCGCCCACCTGAAGGTATCGAAAGCTTTTTACCTGTACTGCAACACCAATTACGGAGTAAAGGAAATCCTGAGAGACCTGGAAGATATAGAGGAGAATCTGAACCCCCGCATGCAGAGAACCAGATTCAGAATCATGGGACTGAAGATATACCTTATTCCACAGATGACATGGGACAGCAGGGAAACTTACTCCAGGACCATCAAAGAAGTCGCAGAGACATTCCAGATAAACAGGGAATCCCTGAGAAAGCTCTCAGATGAGTACTATCTGCTCGCCCTGTCCACCTACTGCCTCTATCTGCTTCATACAGGGAGTAGCAGTTTTATGAAGCACACCGGTAAGCTGATAAAAGGACTCGGAAGAGTGAAGAACATGTGCATAAAGAATGCCCTGATGACGAGGCTGAGGATACTGGGCTTCCCGCAGTTTGCAAACAAGCAGGATCCGAATCATGTGATAAGCGTCCTGTTTTCCGGAGACTTCAAGGCGGTAAAAGAGCTCTACGAAAAACACAGGAATACGGACATAGATTCTGTTAGAAATAGGCTCAATTATGCAATGTTCTATGTAAATCTATTTTCCGGCCGGCTGGAGGAGGCCGGACACTTTCTGGAAAAGATGCTCCAGCAGAAGGCCACACCTGGGGTCTCGATGCTGGCCCTCGAAATTGCCCAAAGCAACCTCCTCATGGCCATGGGCAAAAAGCAGGAAGCCCTGAAAAAGGTGGAGACCTGCATAGACAGATCCGGGGAGTTGAGCATCCTCTTTGGAAAGACTAAAAAAGCCTTCACTCCCCGCCACAGGATAGCCCGGTACTACGAAATGGGCAAGCTGAAGGAATCCTACAGGCTTGCGAAAAAATACCATCTGATGGGGCTTCTCATGATTATTATACTGACCAGGCCGAAACACATAACCCGCCTGAAGAGCTTCCCCGAGCTCAGACCCCTCTATAAACTGCTCCTGGAAAAAGATATAAGGGTCAGGGTTCTGCTTCTGAGGAAAAAGCCCAGGATAATATACCTGCGGGAGAGCATCGAGCTGAAGGGGGATCAGGTCCTCTTCCTTCTGAAACTGCTGGATGGAAACCGCATAACGGTTCCCAGAAAAAGGATGCGCCGGTACAGGAAGATTATCAAACTGCTCGAGAATTCCTGCACCATAAAATCCCATGCAGAGGAGGATACGGTGGTACTCTGGATAAAGGACAGGAACATCCTCTACGACATTTACGAATTCGAGCAAAAGGCCAGACAATCCATGAAACTCATGGAAAGCGGAAGATCCGAAGAGGCCAGGAGATTGAAAAGGGAAGCCAGGAAGATGGTGCAGGCAATCCCCTTCTTTCAGGATGCATACAGGGACCTGGAAGCTTCTTACATACTCGACAGACTGCTGAATTACATAAAATATGTGAATGCGTGAGGACGGTCCTTTAGATTTTTACACATGAAGCTGGACCATGTCGCGATAGCGGTCAACGATTTCGAGGAAACCGTAAATTCTTACAGGAAACTCTTCGGGGTGGAACCGAAAATAGAAGTTGACGAAGGCAGGGGCCTCAGGATAGCGGTGTTCAGCCTCGAAAATGTAAGGATAGAGGTCATGACACCGATGAGAGAGGATACAGCCATAAGCAAGTTCCTCAAGAAGAGGGGCAATGGAATACACCATCTGGCTTTTAAGGTGAAGCGCCTGGAAGATTATCTGAAGGACTTTCCTCCCATAACCCCCATAGAAAAGGGAATCACTGCACCCCGCGTGGTATTCCTGGACCTCGATTCCACCCACAGGATACTGATAGAACTGGTGGAGGATTGAAGTGAAGAGGAAGGTTGTAATAGATACGAGCGTAATTACAAATCCGTACAGCACCAGAGAAATAGCCAGAAGCCTGGAAGAGGCCATGGAGGAATTTATACATCTGGCAGGAGATTCGGGCTACGAAATATACGCCACTCCATCGACGGTCGAAGAGTTAAAGACATTCTTTCAGGAACTTCCAGTGGATTTCTACAGGGTGGTCCGCATAAAAACCCCCAACAAGTACGAAGTCCGCATTCCGGGCATTGTCCTTTACGATTTCCTCGCACAGATGCGGGACAGGATAAACAGGGGGCTGAGGGTTGCAGAAAAGGCCGTAAGGGAGTTCAGGGATAAGGAGGAGAAGGAAGCCATCAGGTATCTCAGGGATAATTACAGGCGGGTGATGAGGGAAGGGATAGTGGATTCGAAAGAAGACATAGACACCATTCTGCTGGCCCTTCAGGAAGATGCTTCCCTGTCCACAGCCGATGAGGGACAGATAGACCTCGCAAGGAAACTGGGTATAGAGATAATAGAACCGGCAGTTCTCTACAGGCTCATGAGGAGGGAAACAGAAGAGTGAAGCGCCCCCACCGGGATTTGAACCCGGGTTTCCAGGTTGAGAACCTGGCGTCCTGGACCAGGCTAGACGATGGGGGCTTGTCCTAAAAGTTTAAAGCATTTCCAATACCGATTTCAAGGGACACGGGTCTCCATTCGCTTCCACAGGGCCGACACAGAAAGCCCGGGAGGGGCCCGTCGGGTGCAGGCAGGGAACAGCCACAATTTCCCATATTTTAAATCACTGATTTCCAACAGAATATCTATAGACGCTGTAAAATTGGGTCATGCTGGTACTTGTATCCATTTTTATAGCGTCCATTGCTTTGATTTATACCCATTTTGCTATTACGAATCCCCAGAATATTCACCTGGTCAGTGCTCTGAGCTTCTTAATATTCGCACTCGTTGCATGGAGAAAGGCCATATCCCTGAAACTGGAGACGGCCAGAGCGAAACTGATAGCATTTCTGGGAACGGGAGGATTGTTCATAACTGCCGGATTCCTCACGCATGGAAGCCTGTCCCACACACTGAATATAATCGGATACATCTTCCTCATTATAGGCGTGGTGTTCATGTTCATAAACCTCTACAGCATGGGCTACAGCCTCGAACTGAAGGAGTGGATACAGGTTCTCATAGTCTTTGCATTCCTCTCCGCCATAGCCATCTACATGGGCATAAACAACGAGATTTCCCTCCTGGGCTGGATACTGACAGGGCTGTCCCTGTTTCTGATTCTGGTGGCATCCGCAGTTCTGCGCATATTCTGGGGCAGTGACCTGGGTATGAGATGGACCATAGGGGTATTAGCCGGAATTCTGCTCGCCATTGCAACGGTATCCTACGCTTCCTTCATGTCCACGGATAACCTGACATACAGCCTGGTGGCCCATTTCTTCTACAGTTCTTCCGGTGCATTGATGGCCATGCTGTATATGCTTCCCGATTGAACGGAAGGAGGTGGAATTTATAATTTGGCCATGAAGATTCTCATAAAGGCCGATTACATCCTGACCATGGACGAGAATGACACCATAATCGAAGATGGTGCCGTACTTGTGGAAGATGGCATTATAAAAGCCGTGGGGAAGGGGATCCAGGAAGATGGGGCGTATGTGATAGACGACAGACCGGCAATCCTTATGCCCGGCTTCATAAACACCCACACCCACATAGCCATGGTGGGGTTCAGGGGGCTTGCAGACGATAGGGAGCTCATGGACTGGCTACAGAACTATATCTGGCCGGCGGAGAACAGGGTGGTGGATGAAGAATTCATAGAGCTGTCCGTACCTCTGGCCCTTGCAGAGATGATTTCCAGCGGAACCACCACCTTCAACGACATGTACTTCTTCCCAGAAATAACAGCCCGCATCACGAGGGAGGCAGGCATGAGGGGATTCATTTCCGAGGGTGTCATAGACTTCCCGACCCCCTCAGCGAAAAGCCCCGATGAAGGGCTGGCCATAGCAGAAAGCTTCATAAAAAACTGGAAAGAAGATGAGCTCATTTATCCCGTAATGGGCCTGCATGCCCCCTATTCGTGCTCGAGGGACTTAATACTCAGGGGATACGAAATGGCCCGCAGGTACGGGGTTCCCCTCCACATGCATGTGTCGGAAACGAGGGCTGAAGTCCAGCAGATTAAAAAGCAGTACGGAACCACACCCGTCAGGTATCTGGATTCCATCGGGGTGTTATTCGATGGGTTTATCGCAGCCCACAGCGTGTGGCTGGACGGGGAAGAAATAGACATCTTCAGGGAGAGGGGAGTGGGCGTTGCCCACAACACACAGAGCAACATGAAGCTGGCCAGCGGAGTGGCTCCAGTCCCCGATATGCTGAAGAGGGGGGTGAAGGTGGGGCTCGCACCGGATGGAGCCGCATCTAACAATGACCTGGACATGGTGGACGAGATGAGGAGCGCCGCCCTGGTCCACAAAGTTCACAGACTGGATCCCACGGTCATGAACGCCCGGGAGGTGGTCAGAATGGCCACCATAGGGGGAGCAATGGTGCTTGGAATAGACGGCATCGTGGGAAGTGTAGAGGTAGGGAAGAGGGCAGACCTCATAACGGTTTCCCTCTCGGGGTTCCACATGATGCCCATATACGACCCCTATTCCCACCTGGTATACGCTGCAAAGGGAAGCGATGTGCAGAGTGTCCTGGTCAACGGCAGAATTCTCATGGAGAAAAGGGAGCTCAAGACGCTGGACCCGGAGAAAATAGCCCACAATGCCCGAATACTGAAAGAGAGAATCCTGAGTGCTTTGAAATAGAGGGGGCATGACAGCCCCCATGCTTACCCTATATCTCTCTTTATGGCCTTTTCGAAGTTCTCCTCCACCACCTTCCAGTCCAGATTGGCGAAGAAGGCATCCAGATACTTGCCCTTTGCAGTTCCGTAATCTATGAAGAAGGCATGCTCAAACACATCTATACCCAGTATGAGCTGGGCATTCCATATTGGATAAATGTTCTGCTCATCCCCTATGGCAATCATGAGCCTCTTGAAATCGTAATCGTACGCAACCCATGCCCATCCACGGGCAGCCATGGCCGTTGCCCTCAATTCCCTGTAAAACCTATCGTAGGAGCCGAAATCCTTCTCTATCTGCTCCATAAGTCTTCCCTCAGGCTTTCCACCCTCACCCCCCAGGTGTCCGAAGTAGAGCTCGTGGTTCTTGGTGCCACCGATGGCCCGTGTTATATCCACCTTTATCGCCCTCAGGTGGGAGAGGGTGGGGTTGGCCTTCTCGTAGAATTCCCCGGGCATGCGCTCCAGAAGCTCCATCCCCTCGTTGTACTTGGCTACATATCCCAGATACAGCTTTATATGCTCATCCATAGTGCGGGCAGAGATTCCATCCATCTCCCACAGCTGGGGCCTCACCTTCTTGAAATCTATGGGCTCGTATTTTTTGAACGCCATGTTCCACCTCCTGTTATTTCTCAAATTTTAAAGTATAAAATCGACTGAATTTATAGGAAAATTTGGAGTGCAGAAATGACCCGACCCGAAGAAAGGAACCGATTATTCCCTGATAACCTTCTCCACCTCGTTATTCTGCCCCAGGATTACAACGGTGGGCCTGTAGCTGTCGTACTTATCCTCATCCACACATCGGAAAGCCATGATGATAACCCGGTCCCCCACCTCCCCCAGACGGGCAGCAGCCCCGTTCAGAACAATTCTCCTGGAACCCCTTTCCTCTTCTATGGCGTAGGTGACGAATCTTTCCCCATTGGTTATATTGACCACCAGAATCTCTTCGTAGGGCTTTATTCCCGCCTTTTCCATCAGCTCAGCATCTATTCCAAGACTACCCGTATAGTGAAGATACTTGTCCGTAATCGTGGCATTATGCAGTTTACCCTTGAGAATCCTGATCATTTTTACATCTCCTTCCCGTTTACGAGCACTGTGGACGAAGGATAGATAATTTTGAACATCTCCACCACGCTCTCCACCATGGGCTCCCTTATGAGCAGAAAAAGCTCATTTTCACCCGAACTGATCATCTCTATGTTGGCTCCGGTGCTGGCCACTATGTTGAAGGCATCTGCTATCATCTGAAGGCGGTCCCCTCCCGTAAACTTCAGGAGGGCCACCCCATCATCGGCAAACACCTCCACCTCGGGAAAATCGTAAAGCAGAGCGTAAAGGTATCCCCTCGCATCCTCCACCTGGCTCTCCCACACCACGAAAGCAAAATCCGCCCTTCCCCCAATCGGGGCGTCGAAACTGACAGCCAGAACTTCTATATTCCTCTTCACCAGTTCGGAGAAGATATCTGCCGCAACACCGGGCCTGTCCCTCAGCCCCCTCACAGTCACCTTCCCCACCCGCGTATAAACATCCAGATGCATAGTTTCCAAAATTTTACATCAGCTTCTCTTTGAGTTTAATCAGATCCGCCCACCTGGAATCCACCTCATCTATTCCGGAATCGTACTCGGGAACCGTGCAGGAATCGGAGCACAGGGGCTTCATGGGAATGGACAGGAGCACCTGTTCCCGTATGATGGGAGCCAGGTCATATTCGTCGCCCGAAACATAAAGGGTTTCTATGTACTCATCCTTTATCATGCCTTCGGGTATATCCGGAACTTCCCCTTTCTTCAGGTAGAATGCGCCCAGGTCTTCGAACTGCTTTTCGAACTCGGTCAGGCATCTGGAGCATGTCAGTCTGAATACGAATCGGGTCCTGAGTTTGATTTCGTAATTATTGCGATTCCTGTAAATCTCTATGTGGGTGTCTATGTTTCCCACTATGGGATAATCTATGTCTTCCAGGTCGAGTTCACCGGCCGTGGAGGACACATGGAATGTGTTCTTCCCCTTCCTCAATTCGTTCAGCTTGAGGATAATCTGCTTCATGGCTCCTCCCTATTTGACAAATTTTAAAGCGGGGCAACCCCGCACGCATCACTCAAGTCCAAGAGCCACCCTGCACTTGGGACACAATCCATCCTTTATATCCGTGGTCCATACCCAGCACCTCTCGCACTTCTCCCCCTGCGCATGGCTCACCCCCACGAAGAGGCCGTCCTCCTCGGTGGTCACATCCCCTCCCCTCTCGAGGGCCACCTGGGAAACAACAAGTATCTCCCTCAGGTCATCCCTGCGCCTCTCCAGAAGACGCATAAGGTCTTCATCCCCGCTCCAGAGATAAACCCTGGCATCCAGATTGCTGCCTATAATCTTCTTCTCCTTCCTGGCCACCTCCAGCACAGGGAAAACCCTCTCCCTGACCTCCAGAAGCCTTTCGAACTCGGAAGCCAGCTCCCGGTCAATCCACTCCCCGCGTATCCGGGGGAAGGATTCGAAGAACACGCTCACTTCGTCTTTGAATGGAAGGAACTGGTAGGCCTCCTCTGCTGTATGGGAAAGGACAGGGGCGAACATGACCAGTATACCCCTGAGAATATGATAGATGACAGTCTGGGCGGAGCGTCTCGGAAGGCTGTCGGCCCTGTAGGTATAGAGCCTGTCCTTAAGCACATCCAGATAGAAGGATGAGAGCTCCACATTTACGAAGTGGAAGTATTCCTTGTAAACCCTGTGAAATTCATACCTGTCGTAGAATTCATCCACCCTCTCCACCAGCAGGGCATACCTGTGGAGCATGTATCTATCGAGGTCCTCCAGCTGTTCGTATGGGACCATGTCCTCCTGCGTGAAATCGTAGAGGTTGGAAAGCATGAACCGGTATGTGTTCCTTATCTTCCTGTAAGCATCCACCAGACCCCTGAGTATCTGCTCTCCGAGCCTGATATCCTGCGTATAGTCAGAAGATGCCACCCAGAGCCTCAGTATATCGGCCCCATACTTCTCTATAATCTGGGATGGTGGAATCACATTGCCCAGGGATTTATGCATGGCCCTCCCGTGCTCATCGAGGGTCCACCCATGGGTGACCACCTCCCTGTAGGGGGGCTCGTTCTTGACAGCCATTCCCAGCATCAGGGAGGCGTTGAACCATCCGCGGTGCTGATCCGAGCCCTCCAGATACATATCGGCAGGCCACCTGAGGCGGGGAGAGGAATTGAGTACTATAAGGCCCGTGGCACCCGAATCGAACCACACATCCAGTATATCGTACTCCTTATCGAAACCCTCCGTGGCCCCGCAGTGGGGACACTTGAACCCCTCGTACAGGAAGTACTCCACGGGTTTGAGCAACCAGACATCAGACCCCTCCTCGTGGGTCATCCTCGCCACATTTTTAATCACCCCGGGGTCCAGAATGGACCTTCCACAGCTGGTGCACTTTACGGCCGGAATGAAAACCCCCCACACCCTCTGGCGGGAAAGGACCCAGTCGGGCCTCTCCTTCACCGAGGCGTAAATTCTGTTCCTGCTCTGGGGAGGAATCCACTTTACATCATCTATGGCCTTGAGAGCCCGCTTCCTGAGGTCCTTATGCTCCAGATTGAGGAACCACTGGCTCGTGGCCCTGAAAATGAGGGGATTCTTGCATCTCCAGCAATGGGGATAGGAGTGAACGATGGACTCAAGACGGTAAAGGAGCCCCCTTTCCCTGAGCCTCTCTATGGCCCTTTTTCCCCCCTCGTGATAAACGAGCCCCGCCACCCCCAGGGGGTGCGATGTCTGCTTATCGGCTTCCGCGGTGAATCTTCCATACTCATCCACGGGCGAGAAGATCTCCAGAGAATACTTCCTTCCCGCTTCGAAGTCCTCCCTTCCATGGCCCGGAGCTATGTGGACTATTCCGGTACCCTCCTCTGTGGAGACGAAATCCACCATTATGGCGGGGGACTCCCTGTCAGGGAAAAGGGGATGCTCGAAGACCATCCCCTCGAAGTAATCTCCCCTGACCTCTTCTAAAATCTCGTAATCCCCATCGAGGACATTCAGTCTGGACTTTGCAAGGGCAATTCTCCTGCCCCTGTGATGGACTATAACATAATCTATATCCGCAGAAAAGGCAAACGCCCTGTTGGAAATCAGGGTCCATGGGGTTGTGGTCCACACGAGGATATACAGCTCCCCATCCTTCTGGCGGGCCATGAAGTAAAGGGATGGATCTTCCTTGTCCTTATATTCGATTTCAGCCATGGCCAGAGCGGTCCGGCAGTGGGGACACCAGTGGACAGGAAGCCTTTCCCTGTAAATATACCCCTCCTCCACCAGATAAGCGAATATCTCCAGCTCCGAGGCCTCATAATGCTTATCCAGGGTGATATAGGGGTTCTCCCAGTCGGCAAATACGCCCAGCCTCTTGAATTCCTCCCTCTGGACATCCACCCAGTGGAGGGCGAATATTCTGCACTTTTCCCTTATGTACGCCTTTACCTGAGGATCCCTGAACTTCTCCGGGTCATCCACGAGCTTCCTGACCCCCTCCTCGCTTATGACTTTATTCTCTATGGGCATACCATGGGTATCCCATCCCGGGACGAAGGGAATCCTGTACCCCTTGAGGGCCTTGTACTTATTCACGATGTCTTTGAGAACCTTGTTCTCTGCATGCCCCAGGTGAATATGACCATTTGCATAAGGGGGGCCATCGTGGAGAACGAACTTCTCCCCCTCCCTCTCGTAAGCCAGCTTATAAAAGACCCTGTTTTCCTCCCAGAACTTCTGAAACCTGGGCTCCCTGCGGGCAAGATTGGCCCTCATGGGAAACTCGGTTCTGGGAAGATTCAATGTGTCCTTGTAATCCTTTCCCATGATTAACCTCCTGAAATTAAGTCCACCGAAAAGGCCAGGTCAGGCCTCGAAATCCCCGCCTTCTCCAGCCCCCTCCTCGGGGAGGATCTCTCCTGCCTCATCCATAACCTTGGAACTGACGAAGATGGGGGCCCCGGCAAGGATGGCGATGGCTATGGAATCGGAGGGCCTTGCATCTATGCTGTGGAGCTTTTCGTCCGTCTTCACGATGAGGCGGGCATAGAAGGTTCCATCTATGAGGTCGTTCACTATGACTTTCTCCAGAGTTCCGCCGAGCTCTCTTATGATGTTTACAATAAGGTCATGGGTCAGGGGACGCCCTATGTCCACCCCCTCGAGGGCCCGGGCAATGGCCTGTGCCTCGAACATTCCGATGGAAATGGGGAGTATTCTCTTGCCTTCCTTTTCGGCAAGCAGGACGAGAAAGGAGGTCTCCCCCTCCTCATTTTTCACCACTATGACATTCTTTACATAAACTTCTAAGAGATTCTTCATTCCTCTTTCACAACTTCCACCTTCACATGCGCCACCACATCGGGATGGAGCCTGACGGGCACCTCATATGTACCCAGGGCCTTTATGGGCTCCTCCAGGAGAATATCCCTTCTGTCTATCTGGGGAAAATCGTATTTGAGCCTCTCGTGGATGTCTCTGGCGGTCACGGAACCATACAGTCTGTCCTCCTCTCCCACCTTCACCGGTATCACTATCCTGGTCTTCTCGAGCTTCTTCCTGAGCTCCTCCGCCTTCTCCCTGAGCCTCTCCAGTTTTCTCCTGCGCATTTCCATTATGCTCTGCCAGTGGCGAATATTGGATTCCGTGGCCAGAACTGCATAACCTCTGGGAATAAGGTAGTTGGCAGCATAACCATACTTGACGGTCACGATTTCCCCTTCCTTTCCAAGTCCTTCCACATCCTGCTTCAGTATGATCCTTACCTTCTTCATCGCATAATCCTCCTTACAGGTAATAGTCCTTAACGAACGGCAGAAGGGCCATTATCCTCGCCCTCTTAATGGCTCTGGCCAGCTGACGCTGGTGGTAGGCACACAGTCCCGTCTGTCTGCGGGACATGATCTTGCCCCTGGGTGTAATAAACTGGCTCAAAAACTCCACATCCTTCCAGTCTATCTTCTTTATTCCCTGCTTATCCAGTCTGCACTTCTTCCTCGCCATCTCCTCCCTCCTTTGATGTGTTCTCTTTAAAAGGGCAGCTCCTCATTTATATCGTCATCCTCGTCGAAATTGATTTCGGGGGGACCCTCTATTATATCTTCCTTGGGGAGCTCTATAACGGGCTCCTCCTCCACCCCCTCCTTCTCCAGGGTATGAACCCTGTAAACGACGACCTCGTATGTGTTCCTGCGGGCACCGGTGGAGGGGTCATCCCACTCCCGGTACCTGAGTCTCCCCTCCACGATAACCGCCTTTCCCTTCGTGAGCCTGCGGACGATCTCCTCTGCTCCCCGGGAAAGGTAAACGCAGTTTATGAACAGGGTTTCCTCCCGCCATTCCCCATTCACCTGAAAACGCCTGGTGGATGCAAGACGGAAATTAACGACGGGTTTTCCCGAAGGCAGATGCTTCAACTCGGCATCGCTCACGAGACGACCGGACAGGAGGATGAAGTTTATATGGGGAAGGCGGAGCTGGGACATTACTCATCCTCCCTGACCACTATGGAGCGGAGGATATTGGGCTCGAAGCGGAAGTAATCCCTGAGCTTGAGGGCCAGCTGATTGTTCTCCGTCTCGAACTCAATAACCACATAATGCCCCTCGTTGCGCTTCTTTATCTCGTAGGCCAGCTCCCTTATCCCCCAATCATCCACCTTCTTCACCGTTCCCCCATTCTGGGAGATGAATTCCTTAACTTTGTCTATGGTTTCCTTCCTGACGCTCTCGTCAAGGTGCGGGTCTATGATGAACATGGTCTCATAGGCTCTCATCTTCCACCTCCATTTGGGCTGCACATTCGCTACAGATACCCCTGAACATGATCCGGGTATCCTTAACATGATGCTCAAAGTCAAAAGAGAGCTTCACCTTGCTGGCGGGTATATCGTAAATCCTGCCGCATACCTCGCAGTAAAAGTGATAATGCTCCTCGGCAATGTCATACCTGTACTTGTTTTCTCCATCCACCTGGAATTCGATGAGGTCTCCGGAAGCCACCATCTCCTTGAGATTCCTGTAGACGGTGGAGAGGTTTATGGAAGGGATTTCCATACGGGCCCTGAGGTATATCTCCTCGGCCGTAGGATGATCCCTGTACTTATAGATAATCTCCTTGATTACCTTCCTATGCCTCGTCAGCCTTTTCATGACTGTTTACCAGCTTTGCATACTTGCTCTTCAGCCGTGCGGCCTTATTCCTGTGTATTATATTCCTCTTGGCGGCCTTATCCAGTGCCTCGTACAGTTCATTAAGGAGCTCCTTCCTCTTCGCATTATCCGTAGCCTTTTTGATCTTCTTCATCAATGCCTTTATCCACTTCTTATACTTGAGATTGTGAAGCCTTCTCTTTCTATTCTGCCTCTCCCTCTTTTTAACCGACAGACTCTTCTTCGACATTGCGAAATTTTAAAGCCTTCACAGCTGTATGATCGTAATCTGCTTCCTTAGGACCCTGACCATGTAGCGGCCGGAGGGCAGGTCGAAGTCCTCGCCATCCACATGGGCAACCGTATCCTGACCGTTTTGAAAAGTAAAGGAGGGAACCTGACGGTAAACCACATCCCCGTCATCTATATGCTTCCCCTCCTTCACCTTCTGGAGCTTCAGCAGAAGGGAGAGTCTATTGACCCCCTTTCCCCTGAGGAAGACCACATCCACCAGACCATCGTCGGGCTTTGCAAGGGGAAATGTCCTGAACCCTCCCCCCTCCCTCTGATTTATCCCTGCATGGAAGCTCAGGATGGGACCATCGTGCTCCTCCCCACCCAGATTGATCCGGACATCTATGGGTTTCGCATTGAACAGAACATCCCGCAGGGCCGTAAGGAAGAAAGTCTGAAACCCCCTCTTCCTCTGCCTCTTATTCTCATTGCGGGCCACGACACCGGCGATTCCAAATCCGAAGGAGTTGAAGAAATACCTCACCAGGCCCGCCCCCTCCACCACAGCGGCATCCACCCTTTTCTTCCTGAAATCACCCCTGAGTATCCTCCTGACTGTACTCCTGACCCTGCTGGCCCCCGTATTCCAGTGGGAAGAGTGGAAATCGTTTCCCGAACCAAAGGGAATAACGAAAAGGGGAACTCCCGTACCGAGGGTGTAGGGGGCCACATGATTGAGGGTTCCATCACCCCCCAGTATTATCACGGCATCGAAATTCTCCCGAAAGAAGCTGTCCAGGATCTCCCGTGTGTCGGAAGTTTCAGCCAGATACGCATGCATGAAGGAGACCCGCTCCCTCTCTAAAAGGTCCAGTATGTCCCTGTAGCGGGCCGAAGATATACCCCTTCCTGCATTGGGATTGACGATTATACCCAGACATTTAACCTTACCCATACCCAGTAAGACCCGAACTATATTAATTTTAAGCCCATCAGCCCAGGAATATCATGTAATCCCTGACCATCTGCCTGTCCAGGTCCCCATCCACCGCTATTCCGATGAGACGAAGATTCATCATCTCCACTTCCAGCCTGGCGAAGTAGGAAATGGGCAGACCGATACCCAGGGAATCCGTCCTGCGGAAGCTGTATGCAGTCTCATAGATATGCTTTTCCAGAAGCCTCTCTATTCTGTCCACAGCGGTTTCACCACCTATAACTTTCCCGTAGGGGCTATCCTTAAGGAGATTCAGGGCATCGCTGTATGTTTCGGATGACCACAGGGTGTTGAGGAAGGCCGCCGAAAGGGTCCCCCCCTTGAGGTACGGAACGGTGGACGGGGAAACACCCTCCTTCAGCATTATGAGGATTGCCACTATATTCCTCAAATCCACATTCATGGATATGATCTTCCTCAGAGAATCGGCACTTTCGCCGAAGTCCGACAGCCTGCGATGAATGGAAGTATAGTAATTCTGGTAGATTTCCATCTCCCCCTCCAGCACCTTCCCCTCCTTGAGCAAACGGGTTATGCCCGTGGTAAGAGAAAAGGGCAGTTTAACGCCCAAAAGCATAATTTTGTCGAGAACCTCCGAAACGCTCCCCGCTTCCACGAGAGCATCCAGTTTGGAGGAGGGGATGCTGCCGAAGGGCATGAGGGCCTCCCTGATTCTCTGAGCAGGGGAGCCGGAGTGCTTACCCTTTATTATGGTCAGTATGTTATACACATCCCACCTGCTCAAGTATATGGAAATCATCTGCCCGATTTCGTCGCTGGAAAAGCGGAGTATGCTCTGCGTCTCGTCCTCGAAAGTGTACTTGAGCGTAAGGAAGTATGCATTCAATCCCGATGCCACAGCCTGGGATCTGGCCAGAAATTTTTCATATCGGGTTCCACGAAAGAACCGGAATAGATCCTCCACGGATTCGTAGGTGAGAAGTTCTTCGAATACGGAATCCTTGAATAGTCTTGGGAATCGGGCCCGTATCCGTGCATTCACATATTCGAACATGGGGAAATTTTATAGGCCCTGACCACATAGCAAACGCCTGAGGAAAGCCACCGCCCCCTCCCTATCACCCACGAAAGATGCCCTCCCTTCGGGGGAGATGATCACATAGAAGGGGTCCAGATTAACTATTCGCCATATCGGAGTGCCAACGGAAGGGAGAGTCCTGTCGAATCCAAAGTCGAAGATAACATCGGGCTGGAAATCCTCAACGGCATCGAGAAATTCCTTCTCCCACATGCGATACACCGGATTGCTTATGATTACTATAACACCCAGATGCCTGGCATACTCATTGAAGGAACCCCTGTGATCCGCTGAAAAGGAAAATGTCCCCTCCACCCTGCAGTCCTTACCCAGTATCAGGGGACGAAAGAGAACCTCCACCGAAGGGTCATCTCCGCTTCCCAGAAAAGCCACCTTCTTCATCGCGGAATAAGCCTGAGTTTTGCCCTGGTTCTGGTTGCCACCTCCCTCAATCCCGAAACGGGCAACCTGTATCCGGATACGAATCTTCTGGTCTCACCGTTCTCCCTTATGCTGAAGTAAATGGGGAGTCCCTCCCTGGAAACCAGCCTCTTCATGAAACTGACGAACTCCTCATCTATGTCGTCCACATCGATCCCCAGCTCCACACCCCTGAACATCTCCTGTATGCGGCTTATGGGAACCATATCCTCCACTATGAGTTCCCGGTTTCCCTGTCCCTGATAATCATCCACAGACACGCTTGCCCGTATCAGATACACATAACAATCAGGGGACAGCCTGTCCTTTATGCGGCTGTAAACAGAGGAGAAAACCCTCGCCTCCACCGCACCGGTGAAATCCTCCAGCGTCAGAATTAGAAAAGGCTGCTTATTCCTGTCCCTCTTCTTCTCCAGATTCACTATAGCCGCCATGAGCAGAACTTCCTCCACATCATCCTCCTCGTGTATGCGGGATATAGTATCCAGTCCAAGCACATCCACCATATCCCTGTAGGGGTCCAGCGGATGGGAAGAGAGGAATATGCCCAGAGATTCCACTTCGTACCTCAGGATGGTCTTTCTGTCGTCCTTATTTGCCCGGGCCATGGTGGTCTGAGGTCGAATGCTGAGCTGTGCACTGTCGAAGAGGCTCATGGACCTGTTCTTCCTGCCGGAGCGGGAAGTGTATCGATCCATATTCTCCAGGACATAGGTCCTCGAAGGTATGATGGGATCCAGGGCCCCGCTCTTTACGAGAGCTTCCAGAGACTTCTTATTGAGATCCACACGGGCCACCAGATCCTCCACGGAGTGGAAGGGACCCATCTTCCTTGCATCCAGGATATCCTCTATGACCTTCTGCCCCAGGTTCTTTATGCCCCCCAGCCCATACCTTATGGTGCTGTCGTCCACTATGGTGAATTCGAAATCGCTCTCGTTTATGTCCGGCGGGAGGACATTTATCCCCATCTTGCGGGCCTCGAAAATAATGGAACCGGCCTTCTTGTAGAAATTGGAGGGTTTGAGCATTTCCACGGAGAGCAAAGCAGTATAGAATTCCACCGGATAATTGGCTTTGAGATAGGCCGTCTGATAGGTGATCATGGCATATCCCGCCGAGTGGGATTTATTGAAGGAATACTGGGCAAAGTCTTCGATATCATCCCATAATTTGCGCACCTTATCTTCATCGAACCCGCGGGCGATGGCGCCGGAGATAAACTTATCCTTCATCTGAGCCATTAAATCGGCTTTCTTCTTTCCTATCGCTTTCCTCAATATATCGGCTTCCCCCATGGTGAATCCAGCCAGAATATTGGCAATCTGCATTACCTGCTCCTGATAGATTATGGTTCCGTAGGTTTCTTTCAAAACCGGCTCCAGCTCATCGAATATGTATTCCACGGGCTTTCTCCCCGACTTCCTGCTTATGTAATCATCGGCAAACTGAAGAGCACCGGGACGATAAAGGGCTATGAGGGCGATTATATCCTCGAACCTGTCGGGACGCATCTTCATCACCAGATCCCTCATCCCTTTGGATGCCTCCAGCTGGAATACACCTATGAGGTTCCCCTTCCACAGAAACTCGTATGTCTTCATGTCATCAAGGGGTATGGAGTCGATATCGAAATCGGGATCGCGGCGCCTCTTTACCAGCTCCACAGCCTTTTCTATAATGCTCAGTGCGGTAAGGCCCAGCAGGTCTATCTTGAGTATCCCCAGCTTCTCCAGAATATCCTTATCGAACTGGGTGGTTATATTGTCGTCCTTCGTTCTGTAGAGGGGCACATAGTTGGTTATCCCCCCCGGAGTGACCACCACCCCCGCAGCGTGTATGGAGGTGGTTCTGGGTTTGTTGGTTATGCGCCTTGCGTAGTCAAAGACCTGCTTAAGGTCCGGATTGGCCTCCACAGATTCCCTCACCTCCGGAATCTGCATGATTTCGTCGAAATCGGAAACATTCCCCGGAATGGACTTTGTAAGCCTGTTGATTTCCTGATAGGAGAAGCCCATGACCCGGGCCACATCCTTTATGGCCGCCTTCGTCTTCAATCGGTTGAAAGTTATTATTTGAGCAACAGCGTCCGTTCCATATTTATCCCTTATGTAATCCACCACCTCCCCCCTCCTCAGGTCCGATATGTCTATGTCCACATCGGGGGGAGATATCCTCTCGGGATTGAGGAAACGCTCGAAGAGCAAATTGTACTTCATGGGATCTATATCCGTAACCCCTATGGCATAGAGGACCAGGGAACCGGCGGCACTTCCCCTTCCCGGTCCAACGGGTATTCCGGAGCGCTTTGCGAAATTCACTATATCGGCTATGATCAGGAAGTATCCATCGAAGCCCATCTTCTCTATAACTTCCAGTTCGTGCTCAAGCCTCTGCATATAGGCATCGGGAATATTACCCCCCAGCCGCTTCTTCAGACCCTCATAAGCCATCTCCCTGAGGCTCCTGTCGGAATTTATATGGGGAAGTTTCAGGGCATTGGGGTTGAGCTCTATATTGTACTCGACCCTCTCGGCAATCTCCAGAGTGCTGGTCAGGGCCTGCGGAACTTCGGAAAAGAGGCTCCACATTTCCTCCGGGCTCTTGAGATAAATTTCCTTTGTTGTTATTTCGAATCCCCCCTCGTCGAGCTTCTTCTTCTGATCTATCTTGAGCAGAATAGTCTGAAGTATGGCGTCGTCCTTATCGACATAATGGACATCGTTCGTGGCCACCACCTTCAGACCGGCATAGCGGGCCAGCTCCATCACTCCCCTGTTTATCACCTCATTCTCAGGAATGCCCACCTCCTGGAGCTCCAGGTAGAAATTCTCCTTTCCGAAGATCTGCAGAAATTCGTCGAGGGCCTTTCTGGCCCCCTCCATGTTTCCGGCAAGGATATTCTGCGCAATTTCCCCCTGTGGACACCCGGAAAGAACGATGAGCCCATCGGAATGCTCTGCAAGAACCTCCTTGTCTATTCGGGGCTTGTGATAGAATCCCTCCAGGTATCCTATGCTCGAGAGTTTATACAGGTTTCTCAAACCCACATCATTCCGGGCCAGCACTGTCAGGTGAAAATACTTCCTCGCCTGTTTGCTCTTCTCCAGGCGGCTTCCGGGGGCCTGATATGCCTCCATTCCGATAATGGGCTTTATATCCCTCCTGAGAGCCTTCTCGTAGAACTCTATAACACCGAACAGATTGCCATGGTCCGTAATTGCAATTGCGGGCATGCCCAGTTCCTTAACCCTGTCCAGAAGCTGGTCGATGTTGGACACGCCATCCAGAAGACTGTATTCCGTGTGAACATGCAGATGGACAAACGAATCCTTCGCCATCGGGGAAATTTTAACCCGGTATATTGTGAAAAATTAAGGGTCACTGAAAATGCTCACCGGCGCATCAGAAAAATCTCAGCACATAGACATAAAAAGCATTGAGCAGGAAAAATATGCCCCACATTCCGAACACCCCGGTCAGGGCCTCCCTTCGCGTAAAACCGAATCCATATACCAGGCCCATCGCCAGAACATACAGGCTCCACAGGGAAAATATGTCCAGATGGAAGAAGACGGACTTCAAACTGGAATCCGTAAGGAATATAGCGGGGCTGAAGTTTACCCCCGGATTGCCCGTAATCCACGCAAGGGGAATACTCAGCACCCCTCCCATGAGAAGGGGCCCCTTGGAGTGAACCACAGTAGAAAAAACATGCTTAAAGGTGCCCTCTGCAAATGGTTTATAACGCAGAAATACCAGCAGTAGAGCGAATGCCTGAATCAGCAATCCCACAGGCTGGCGAAAGAATTCCACCGTCAGGGTGGTAATGAGGAGAAAGGGCAATGTGGTAAAGTTCAGAGCATTCCTGCGAAAAGCTTCCAGCTCTTCTTCGGTGGCACCCTGAGAGCGAAGCTCCTGAACTGTTCTGTCCAGCTGTTCAAGAAGATAAATCTTGTACTGGGGATATGCCACGATGAGTTTGGCCAGCGCAATGGCCAGGAATATGAGAATGAAGATGACGATTCCCGCAATGGGGACGGGATTCCTTTTGATTTCTGCGAAGGTCCTGTAATCCCTTATCGCTCTCCAGAAGTAACCGAAGGATACGAGGAAGGACTTCATTATGGGGAAATTTTAAAGAAGTATTGGAAAGAGCCCGGGCTACGACCTACTCTCCCACACCCTCGCGGGTGCAGTACCATCGGCCCTGGCGGGCTTGACGACCGGGTTCGGAATGTGACCGGGTATGGCCCCGCCGGTATGGTAGCCCGGGTTATATAAAACGAAGAATAAGCCGATATTAATAAAATAGGTGGTGTTGCAGGAGAGGAGCGACCAAGCCCTCGGGTTATTAGTACCGCTCGGCTCAACCCCTTGCGGGGCTTACACCTGCGGCCTATCAACCCGGTAGTCTTCCGGGACCCTTACCCCCTTGCGGGGTGGGAGCCCTTATCTTGGGGCGCGCTTCCCGCTTAGATGCTTTCAGCGGTTATCGCTTAGGCACATGGCTACCCAGCTTCTGCCCCTGGCGGGACAGCTGGTACACCAGAGGTGCCCCCACTCCGGTCCTCTCGTACTAGGAGCAGCCCCCCTCAAGGCTCCTCCGCCCGCCGCAGATAGGGACCGACCTGTCTTACGACGGTCTGAACCCAGCTCACGTACCCCTTTAATGGGCGAACAGACCAACCCTTGGGAGCTCCTTCACCCCCAGGATGGGATGAGCCGACATCGAGGTGCCGAACCCCGCCGTCGATGTGGACTCTCGGGCGGGACTAGCCTGTTATCCCCGGAGTAACCTTTATCCGCTGATCGACGGCCCTTCCACTCGGAGCCGCCGGGTCACTAGGCCCCGCTTTCGCGCCTGCTCGGCCTATCGGCCTCGCAGTCAGGCCCCCTTATGCCCTTACACTCACCGCACGGTTGCCGTCCGTGCTGAGGGGACCTTTGGGCGCCTCCGTTACCTTTTTGGAGGCTGCCACCCCAGCAAGACTGCCCGCCAAGCGCTGTCCCACGCCCGGCTAACGGGCTGTGGTTAGAACCCCAGCCGTGCGAGGGTGGTATCTCACTGGCGCCTCCCCCACCCCCGGAGGGGTGGGTTCGCCGGCTCCCACCTATTCTGCGCACGCACGACCAAGATTCAACGCCAAGCTGCAGTAAGGCTTCACGGGGTCTTTCGGTCCCGCGGCGGGTACCGGGTGTCTTCGCCCGGTACACAACTTCGCCGGGCCCCTCCCTGAGACAGTGGCCCAGTCGTTACGCCATTCGTGCAGGTCGGAACTTACCCGACAAGGAATTTCGCTACCTTAGGACCGTTATAGTTACGGCCGCCGTTTACCGGGGCTTCGGTTCGGGGCTTGCACCCCTCCCCTTAACCTTCCGGCACTGGGCAGGCGTCAGGCCCTATACGTCCCCTTACGGGTTGTGCAGAGCCCTGTGTTTTTGGTAAACAGTCGCCAGGCCCCATGCACTGCGACCCCTTTCCGCTCCGGCCGCGAGGGCCTTCACGTACTCGGGGCACCCCTTCTCCCGAAGTTACGGGGCTAACTTGCCGAGTTCCTTAGGGAGGGATAACCCGCGCGCCTTGGCACATTTATGCCCGCCCACCTGTGTCGGTTTGCGGTACGGTCACCAGCGCTTCATCCCCCACGGTGCTATTTCTCGTCGGTGTGCTCCGAGCCCTTCCCCCCGCCAGAGGCGGGGTTCCTTACTCCCCCTCATCCCGCCCGAAGGCGGGACTAGAGGTTTGGAGGGCCTATTCCAACAGGCCCCGGGCCCTTCGCTCCCGCGTCACACCGTGGAGTCCACGCCGGTGGCGGGGGATTGTTGACCCCACTTCCCCTTCGGCTACGCCTTTCGGCCTCGCCTTAGGGACCGGCTAACCCGACGCGGACGAACCTGCCGTCGGAAACCTTGGGCTTACGGCGAGGGGGATTCTCACCCCCTTTATCGCTACTAATGCCCGGATTCTCACTTCCCGGCGCTCCACCGCACCTTACGGTGCGACTTCACAGCACCGGGAACGCTCCCCTACCGCCGCCGGTATCCGGAGATACCGACGACCCACGGCTTCGGCGGGTGGCTTAGTCCCGTTGAATTTTCGGCGCAGAGGCGCTCGGCTGGTGAGCTGTTACGCACTCTTTAAATGATGGCTGCTTCTAAGCCAACATCCCAGCTGTCTTAGCGCCTCCACATCCTTTCTCACTTAGCCACCACTTGGGGGCCTTAGCCGGTGGTCTGGGATTCTTTCCCTCTCGCCTGCGGAGTTTATCCCCCGAAGGCTGACTCCCGGTCTGTCGCCCCGCAAAGCGGGACTATCCTGCGGGTATTCGGAGTTTGCACGGGTTTGGAGGTTACCCCCCTAGCCCGCACAGTGCTCTACCCCCCGCAGGAACCGACCGAGGCTATACCTAGATATATTTCGGGGAGAACCAGCTATCACCAGGCTCGGTTAGCTTTTCACTCCTACCCCCAGGTCATCCGAGGATTTTTCACCATCCACCGGTTCGGGCCTCCACTGGGTGTTACCCCAGCTTCACCCTGCCCAGGGGTAGCTCGCCTGGCTTCGGGTCTGCCGGTGCCGACTGGACGCCCTATTCGGACTCGGTTTCCCTGCGGCTCCGCCCCAGAGGGGCTTAGCCTCGCCGACACCGACAACTCCCGGGCTCATGTTGCAAAAGGCACGCCACCACCCCGCCCGAAGGCGGAGCTATGACTGCTTGTAGGCAGCAGGTTTCAGGGTCTCTTTCACTCCCCTTCCCGGGGTGCTTTTCACCTTTCCCTCACGGTACTTAGTCCACTATCGGTCAGGGGGTAGTATTTAGCCTTGGGCGGTGGTCCGCCCGGATTCCCTCAGGGTTCCACGTGCCCCGAGGTACTCGGGAGCAGAGCCCCGGGAGTCCCACCCCTTTCGTCTACGGGGCTGTCACCCTCTATGGCCCACGTGTTCCACGTGGTTCGACTAGAGGCAGGATTTGTAACTCCCTGGGGAGTCTGGGGCCTCCCCCGGCTCTGTCCCACAACCCCGGCCCGGCAACGCCCCCAGGCTTTGGCACCGGACCGGTTTAGGCTGTTCCCCTTTCGCTCGCCGCTACTCAGGGAATCGATGTCTCTTTCTTTTCCTCCGGGTACTGAGATGTTTCACTTCCCCGGGTGTCGCCTCCATGGGGTACTCGGGCAGAGCCCTTCCCCCATGGATGACCCGCTATTAAGCGGGCCGGGTTTCCCCATTCGGGCATCCCGGGATCACAGCCTGTCTGCGGCTCCCCCGGGCTTATCGCAGCTTACCACGCCCTTCATCGCCTCCCCCTGCCGAGGCATCCACCTGCTGCCCTTAGTAGCTTGGTCACTCCTCTCCTGCAACACCACCTGATTATATAAAACGAGGTCGTTATCTGACAGCCTTATAAGTTTAAGGGATACCTGCCCACCTGTCAACCTGACAGGCATCCCGACCCCTTAATTAAAACAAGTCCAGGGTAATATGCGAGAGTGCTATAATGTTAAAGCTTTCCTCCCCGCCCTGTCAAGGAAGGCCGGTTTCGTATAAAACCAGGTCAGTTAATCGGGGCAAAAGTTTAGGGCATTTGCTCGCAGGTTTCAAACAGTCTGATTGAGAGCGTTTG
>Ga0256833_1000448_pt1 | contig 32429 bp, 35 predicted proteins | sample 356284metaG_FD_190535 | JGI IMG/M metagenome (GOLD analysis project Ga0256833, IMG submission 190535) | Hydrothermal vent microbial communities from Mid Atlantic Ridge, Atlantic Ocean - 356-284 | ecosystem: Environmental > Aquatic > Marine > Hydrothermal vents | place: Atlantic Ocean: Mid... | reverse complement strand
GATAAAGCCTCCGTGAACAAGCCCTTTTTCGTCTGCTAACATCCTCTCGTTTGTCTCCAGTAAAACCTTGGCTTTTCCCTTTTCTATAAAAATAGGTTTTCCACACAGCTCCCTATCTACCTTTAAGTGGGTTCTTACTTCCACCTTTCCTCCTACTTACAGTTCTTAACGCATATTCTCTCAGGTATTATCTGTCCTCCACAGGAGGTATAACAAGTGTTGTACTCCTCTTTACAACCGCACTCTGTAGGGCAGGTTAAACTGAGCCTGTTTACTATACTTGAAAGGGAAGGCCTATTTGGCTTTACCGGAGGTTGAGGTTTAACTTGATTGAGGGTTTCAAGGGCCTCTTCAAGCTCCTCTTTCCTGTTGCAGGCAAAGTAGTCCCTGCTCTTTTTACAGGCCTTTTTAAAGTAGAGGTAGTCCCTGTAAAGGTTTCTATAGTTCCTGTTCCACTCTAAAAGCCTTCTCTGGTAGGTTGTATAGTCCTTGTTGTAGGCAGATATTTCCCTTTGATAAATTTCTAGCTCTTTTTGGTAGAGCTTTTGGGCTTCTAGTCTTACCTTCTCTAAACATCCGTTTCTCTTTTTTGAACACTCAAGCTGACAGTTTGAAAACTCCTCTTGGCACTTTTCTAAACAGTTTCCGTTGTCTTTGGGAGGTATGTACCTGTAAGATATTGAAAATTCAGGTCCTCCGCAGGAAAAGGTCAGTAGAATAAGGGGTAAACAAAGAGCTCTCTTTAGCATAAATTCCTCCTTGAAAGTGGGAATTAGTTGATTAAACTTACCAAATTAAACCAAATACTTTTGGAGTCCTGCAATGGAAAGGGCTATTGAAAAGAGGCTTGAGAGCATAGCCAAGAAGTTTAAGGAGATAGAGGAAAGCTTAGGTAAACCTGAAGTAATAGCCGACCAGAAGAAGTTTCAGGCTCTTGCTAAGGAGCACAAAGAGCTCCTGCCCATTTACGAGGCCTACTCTGAATACAAGAGAGCAAAGAAGGGAATTGAAGAGGCCATAGAGATAATAGAAAACTCTGAAGATGAGGACTTTGTGGAACTTGCAAAGGAGGAGAAAAAGGAGCTTGAAAGGAAAGCAGAGAGGCTAGAGGAAGAGTTGAAGAAGCTCCTTATACCCAAAGACCCCAACGATGAAAAGAACGTAATACTTGAGATTAGGGCAGGAGCAGGGGGAGAAGAGGCGGCCCTTTTTGCTCAAGACCTTTTCCGGATGTACTCAAGGTATGCAGAGAGGAAAGGCTGGAAGGTGGAGATACTCTCTTTAAGTGAAACTGGGCTTGGGGGAATAAAAGAAGTAGTTGCAATGATTTCCGGTAAAGGTGCCTACTCAAGGCTTAAGTTTGAGTCGGGAGTTCACAGGGTTCAAAGAATCCCTATCACAGAGTCTGGAGGGAGGATACACACTTCAACTGCTACAGTTGCGATTCTTCCTGAGGCTGAAGACGTTGAGGTAGAAATTAACGAGAAAGACCTAAAGATAGACACTTACCGTTCTTCAGGTGCTGGAGGACAGCACGTTAACACCACAGACTCTGCAGTTAGGATTACCCACATACCTACCGGCATAGTGGTTACCTGTTCCAACGAGCGTTCCCAGATACAAAACAGGATTAAAGCGATGAAGATACTCAGGGCAAGACTAAAGGAGCTTTACGAAAGGGAACAGAAGGAAAAGCTTGATTCTGCCCGCCGCTCCCAAGTTGGAACGGGAGACAGGAGCGAGAAGATAAGGACTTACAACTTCCCCGAAGGTAGAGTGACGGACCACAGGATAAAACTTACCCTCTACAACCTTCAGGAATTCCTTGACGGGGACTTGGACCAAATGATAGACGCCCTTGCAGCTGCCGAACAGGAGAAGAAGATAGAGGCTCTTGTTAAAGAGGATTAGTTAAAATGAGGAAAACTATAGGTAAGGAGATGTTATGGCCGTAAAAGAAGAGTTCTTGCCAAAGTGGATAGCCTGGGAGATAACCAGGCGTTGCAATTTAGAGTGTATTCACTGCCGCTCTGCTTCAACGATAGAGTCTGAGCAGGGGGACTTTACAACTGAAGACGGTAAGAAACTCCTTGACGACATAGGGAAGCTTTCAAAGCCTACTGTAGTTTTAACCGGAGGTGAGCCCCTTTTAAGGGATGACGTATGGGAGCTTGCAGACTACGGAACCAAGCTCGGCTTTAGGATGTGTATTGCAACTAACGGGACCCTTGTTGACGATGAAGTCTGTAAGAAGATGAAAGAGGTTGGAATAAGGATGGTCTCCCTCTCTTTAGACGGTTCAACTCCTGAGATACACGACGACTTTAGGAAACAGCCGGGAGCTTTTGAAGGGGTAGTTAGGGCTGCAGAGCTCTTTAACAAGCACGGAATTCCTTTCCTTATAAACTCCTCCTTTACAAAGAGGAACGCTCACGACATTCCAAACGTTTACAGGAAAGCAAGGGAGCTAGGGGCCAAGGCTTGGTATATGTTTATAGTTCTGCCCGTAGGAAGGGGAGAAGAAGCAAATGCAGAGCTCTTAGACGCTAAAGAGGCCGAATACTGGCTCAACTGGCACTACGAGCTTGAAAAGGAGCTTATCTTAAAAGGCGATAACTCAATACTTGTAAGGCCTACTTGTGCTCCCCACTACTACAGGATTTTCTACCAGAACGCAAAGAGAGACGGGCTTGACCTTAAAAGGAGGAACTTGGTTTTCGGAACCGGAGGAGGGAAAGGCTGCGTTGCAGGTCAATCAATAGCCTACATAGACTGCCACGGTTGGCTGCGACCTTGTAGCTACTTTCCAATATCCGATGCAAATGTCTTTGAAGTTCCCTTCCACGAAGCGTGGTTTAAGTCAAAGATTATGCAGGACATGAGGAGAATTGAGGAGTACAAGGGAAGGTGTGGCGTTTGCGAGTACGTTAAGATATGCAACGGCTGTAGGGTAAGGGCTTACTGGGAGCACGGAGACTACATGCACGAAGACCCAATATGCACTTACGTTCCAGTGAGAATGAAACTTAATCCAAACTTAAAAATAAAGCGGTAAGGAGGCTTTATGTCTTTAAAAGACCACCCAATCCTGAAAGCAGCCAGAGGGGAGGAGGTTCCCTATACTCCAGTTTGGATTATGAGGCAAGCAGGTAGGTACTCTGAAAAGTACAGGAAGATAAGGGAAAAGGCCGGCAGCTTTATGGACCTGTGTAAAAACCCTGAGCTGGCAGCTGAAGTTAGTCTTATCCCCATAGATGAGATAGGAGTTGATGCTGCGATTCTCTTTTCAGACATCCTCGTTCCCGTTGAGAAAATGGGAATAGGGGTAAAGTTCCTTGAGGGTAAGGGGCCTGTTTTAGAGCCTAAGATAAGTTCCCTTGAAGACGTAAGGAGGTTAAGGGTTCCAGTTCCACAAAAGGAGCTCTCTTACGTTCTTGATACTATAAAGCTCATTAAAGAGAGGTTAAAGGATAGGCCCTTAATAGGTTTTTCTGGAGCTCCCTTTACACTTGCAAGCTACATACTTGAAGGGGGAAGTTCTAAAAACTACATAAAGGCAAAGTCTGTAATGTGGAATGAAAGGGAGCTCTGGGACTCCTTAATGGAAAAGCTCTCAGAGACGGTATTTAAGTACCTTCGCTCCCAAATAGAAGCTGGAGTTGACCTTGTCCAGATATTTGACTCCTGGATGGGGGTTCTCTCTAAAGAGGACTACGAGGAGTTTGCCTTTCCCTATACTGAGAAGGTAGTTAACAGGCTTAAAGAGGAGTTTCCCCAAGTTCCCATAATCCACTTTGGAGTTAACTCTCAACACCTCCTTGAAGTGAACAACAGACTAAAAGTTGACGTTATAGGTTTAGACTGGAAGACGGAAATTCCCTACGCTTTAACTAAAGTTGACAAGGCAATTCAAGGGAACTTAGACCCAGTTGCCCTCTTTGCAGACCAGGAGACTATTGAGAGTAAGGTTAGAAAGATAGTTGCAGACGGCCTTAAAGCTAAGGGACACATATTTAACTTAGGCCACGGAATACTGCCTCCTACGGACCCTAAAAAGGCTAAGTTTTTAGTTGAAACTGTTCACAGAATAAGCAAGGAGTTAAGGGGATGAGGGGAAAGAAGTTAGCTTTAATTGTTCTCCTTTTGGCGGGAGCTCTTATCTCTTCCTACTTTGCACTTGAAGCTTACGCCAACTACAAGCTAAAAGAAAAAATAGACAGGAGGCTTTCAAAACTTCCGGAAGAAGTCTCTTACGAGGACTTCCACTACAACCTCCTACTTAACGACTTTGACTTTAAGGGTATTACTGTAAAGGAAGGCAATTTAGAACTTCTAAAGGTAAAAGAACTTAAAGTTGACCTACCCTTTTACTTAAGGAAAAAGGAAGTTCCAGATTCTTTAAAGGTTAAAGCTTACAGTATAACTGTGCCTTCCGTTTACCTTTTAAACCTTATTGGATATAAGGTTCCAAACCTTAAGTTTGACTTGGATTTAGGTTATTCCATTGACGGAAAGGAGCTTTTGGGCAAATTCCGTTTAGATGCTTACAAACTTGCAGACTTTTTTACGACTGTGTCCATTGAGGGAACCAAAAAGACCTACCTAAAGAAACTTTTAGAAGGAAGAGTTCCTTTTAGCTCTGTAGAAAGGAAACTTTACTTAGAAAAGGTAAACATCGTTTACAGGGATTTTGGACTCTTTAATAAGGCACTCTCTTACATAAGCTCTCAAGAAGGAGAATCCCCTTTTCAGGTTAAAAAAGAGCTTAAAAAAATGGTTGCAGAGAGCTTAAGGAACGACCCTCAACTCTTTGAGGACATAGGCTATCCCTTAATTAACTTTATTGATAACCCTAAGTGTCTTTCCCTTAGTGTGCAGCCTAAAGAGCCGGTTAACTTTAAGACTCTAAAGAAGTTTCTCTCTTCTAACCTAAACCTTAATTCCCTTATTAAGGAGCTGGGAGTTAAGTTCTCTACTTGCTCTTGAGCTCCTTGTACCTTTTTACCCTTCTTTTCATCTCCTCTAGGGGAATGGGCCTTGCCACTATACTGTTTGCAGGGCATATGTTTCCACAGTGGCCGCACCCGTTGCATATTTCGGGCATCTCTGGAACTATGTTTCCTTCTTCGTCAATTCCCCTAGTTTCACACATGTTCAAGCACTTTTCGCACTGCTCACATTTATTGTGGTCTATCAGTTCAAGGTAGGAAGGAGTGTAAAGGTGTCCTCCTAATGTAAGGTAAGCGTAATTGCCGTTTTCGTCGCTTAAGAGCTCCTCTTCGTTAACTTCAACCTCCTCCAAACTGGAGGAGCAGTTTATCCCTCAGAGAAAAGCATCTTCGGGACATACTATCTTACAGAACCCGTCTCCTATGCACAGGTCAAGTTTTGTTATTACTGCAACCTCTTTCCCTCTTATCTCCTTTATCTCTATGCACCCTTGTGGACAGACCTTAACGCACTCTCCGCAACCGGTGCACTTTTCCGTGTTAATTCCTCCGGGATATTGGGGAATAAAGGGCGAGCCGTCTTGACAGAGGATAACTTGGTTTAAGCTCCTTTTATACTTTTCCTTTCTCATCTCTTCCTACGTTGATAAGGACATTACATAATTAAATTATAGCGATTTTTGCTTGATTGGCAAAGTAGAATGTAATCTTAAGAGTCTATTCCCAGCTCCTTTATCTTCTTCCTTAAAGTGTTTCTGTGGATTCCAAGCACTTGTGCAGCTTTTACTTGATTAAATTCACATCTTTTTAGGACTTCCCTTATAAGGATTTTCTCTGCGCTTTTTACTACTAAGTGGTAGAGGTTGTTCCTCTCTTTCTGCTCAACGGTAAAGACTTTCTGAACGAAGTTCTCTATAGCCTTTTCAAAGGAGGGAACTTTCTCTTGTTGGCTTTGCTCTTTTAAGTCCTCTTCTTTTATCAGCTCTCCCGGGGAGAGAACCATTGCCCTTAATATCATGTTTTCAAGTTCTCTCACGTTCCCGGGGAAGTTGTAGTTAAGCAGGAATTCAACTGCTCCTTTTGATAGCTCTTTTGGCTTTAACTTAAACTCCTTTGAAAACTTCCTTATAAAGTGGTAGGCAAGGGGAATAATGTCTTCTTTCCTCTCCCTTAGTGGAGGAACTTCTATCCTTACAACGTTCAACCTGAAAAAGAGGTCTTCTCTAAAGTTGCCTTTTTTAACTTCTTCTTCTAAATTTCTGTTCGTTGCCGCTATTATCCTAACGTTTACTTTTTTGCTTTTCTCTGAGCCTATTCTCCTTATCTCCTTTTCCTGTAAAACTCTAAGGAGTTTTGCCTGGAGTTCTAAAGGGAGCTCCCCTATCTCGTCAAGGAAGAGGGTTCCTCCCTCTGCCTGCTCAAAGAGCCCCTTCTTTGAAGTAATTGCCCCGGTAAAGCTTCCCTTTTCGTACCCAAAAAGTTCTGCCTCTAGAAGGTTTGCAGGTAGGGCTGCACAGTTTACGGTTATGAAGGGCTTTTCTTTCCTGTCTGAGTAGTTGTGAATAGCTCTTGCTATTACTTCCTTTCCACTTCCACTTTCTCCGGTTATTAAAACTGTTATGGAGCTCCTTGCTACCCTCCCTATAATCTTAAATACCTCCTGCATCCTCTTACTGCTTCCTATTACCTCTTCTTTCTCCCTTTCAAACTCTTCCTTGTCTTCCTCTCTCTTTAAAAACCTCTCAAGAACTTCCGATATCTCTTCAAAAGAAAAAGGCTTTGTTATGTACTCTGCAGCTCCCTCCTCAATTGCCTTTACCGTAATGTCCATAGTCCCGTAAGCCGTAAGTATCACTATGGGAGCTCTCTTTTTCGCTCTCTTTAAGAGCTCTATTCCAGAGAGTTTAGGCATTTTAACGTCAACAAAGGCAAGGTCAACTGCCTCTTCTTCTAAAGCCTTTAGGGCCTTAAGACCGTCTTCTGCTTCAACTACTTGATGTCCCTTTGACTGAAGGTATCTCTTTAAAACCAGCCTTATACTCTTTTCATCGTCAGCTACAAGGATTTTTGCCATCTTTCCTCTTCATAGGTAAGAGAATTGTTATTTCGGTTCCTTTTCCTTTCTTGCTCTTTACCTTTACCTCTCCGCCGTGCCCTTTAACTATTTCTTTTAGTATAAAGGTTCCTATTCCGGTTCCCTTTTCTTTTGTCGTAAAGAAGGGGAGGAAGAAGTTCTTAACTTCCTCTTCCTCCATTCCCTTTCCCGTGTCTATAAATTTAACAAAAATGAAGTCTGCAGGCCTTATTGAATATCCCGTTTGAACGGTTAATACCCTATTTTTGCTGTCTTCCATAGATTCAAGGGCGTTTTTTATTACGTTAACTATTGCCTGAGTAAGTTTGTCTGAATCTAAAGGTATTTCAGGTAAGGAAGGGTCAAAGTTGTAGTTTACTTTAACCGATAACTGAGAGATTTTGTGGGAAAAGGTGCTTACTGCTTTCTGTATTATCTTGTGTATGTTCTCACACTTAAAGTTGGGTTTTGTAAAGTCATAACTTCTGGTAATCTCGTTAAGGAGTCTTTCTATCCTTTCTACCTCTTGGATTATTACGTTTGTTAGCTCTTCGTCGTAGCTTTTGAGTTCCTTAAACAGTTTTGCCGCTCCCTTTATGCCGCTTAAAGGGTTCCTGATTTCGTGGGAAAGTCCTTTTAAGAATAGGTTAACGTTTTCAGTGAAAGGGCTTTCAGGAACAGGTTCAATAATGGCTAAGACTCCTTTCTTTACAGATGAGGAGAAGAAGGGAGAAAGGTGGATGTACTTGTCCTTAAAACGATATCCCAAAAACTCTACTTCCTCTTCAAAGGAGCGTTTTACTCTCTCTTTAAGCTCAGGACATCCTAAGAGTTTGGATATTTCTTTTCCCTTTAAAAATTTCTCGGATTTGTTTAGCAAAAGTTCAAACTTCTGGTTCACTTTAACAACCACCCCTTCTCCGTCGGTTATGGCCAGTGGGAAGGGGTGGGAAAAAAGGAGGTCTTCCAGTTCCAAATTGGTCCCCTTAAGTTATTAATCCTCCTCCTTTTCCCCCTTTGGGAAACTCTTTAAGCTTTGAAACGTCTATTGCTCCTGCCGAAGGGAGCTCTATTCCAGCTGCTGCAGCCTTAAACTGCTGGTGAAATTCCTTTAGCTTTGAGCTCTCCTTAACGGGCACTACTGCAACTACTTGAGACCTTTGAATGTAAGCTTCTACAGGTTCGTTGGCAGTGGGGTCTAAAGGCATTATCGTTGCCTGAGCTCCCTTTGTGGTAGGAAGGAGTGCAAATACCCCGGCTTCTTTAAGCTTTATGGCTTCAGGCGTTATATCCTCAACCACCCCTATTATCCCTGAAGTAGGGACTATACTCTCTCCTCCGGCGGTTTGAATGAACACCAGCTTACCTTTTAGCTCTTCCATCTCTCCTCCACACTAACTTTGTTGTCCGTTTAATATATACCTCTCTTTAAAGGCGGTGTACAGGAAAATTGCCGTTGCGTTTGATACGTTTAAGGAGTTAACGTGTCCTCCCATCTCAATTTCTACAAGTTGGTCTATCTCTTTTAAGGTTGTCTTTGAAAGGCCTTTTCCTTCAGAGCCCACTACTGCTCCTAAGGGGAAAGGGATTTCTACTTTAGAGAGGGGCTTCCCTCCCCTTTCTAAACCAAAGAGCCAGCCTCCGGCCTCTTTAAAGTCTTTGAGGGCTTTGTGGAAGCTGTTTACTACCGAAAAGGGAACGTAAAAGACTGCTCCTGTTGAAGACTTAACTACCGTTTCTGTAATTGTTGCGCTTCTATCCTTAGGTAGGACTATTCCAGAAACCTTAAAGGCGTCTGCTGAACGGAATATTGCACCGAGGTTGTGGGGGTCCTCTATCCTGTCTAAAAAGAGAAGAATTCCCTTCTCCCTTATAGTCTTTTCTAAGAGCTCCCCGTAATCCTTCGGCTCAACAGGTGAAATTAGGGCAACTATCCCTTGGTGTTTACTGGTTTTAGAGAGCTCCTTTAACTTCTGCCTTGGAACTTTTACTACCTTTATCCCCCTTTTCTTTGCAAGGGGAACTATCCTTTCTCTGTCTTTAAAGTTCTCGTCAATAAAGAGCTTTAAGACCGGATAGCCTGCCCTAACCGCTTCTGCAACTGGGTTTATCCCGTAAACTACCATTACTGGCTAACCTTCAGGTCGTCCTCTGTTCCCTCTTCTCCGTCTGGTCCGGGAGAGACTAAAGTAAAGTGCTTTCCGTTTGATACATAGATAAAGTTATTCCCCCAAGCGTCCTTTGGTATTTCGTCCATGTAAGGCCCTTTCCAGTTCTTAGGTATTGGCTCTGTTTCCGGCTTTTCCACTAAGGCTTTTAGCCCCTGCTCTGTGGTGGGGTAAAAGGAGTTGTGGAGCTTATAAAGCTTAAGGGCCTGCTCAATGTTTTTCATTTGGACTTTGGTTGTAGTTATCTTTGCTTCCTCTCCTCTTTTTAAGAACTTTGGGGCTACCAGTGCTGCAAGGAGTCCAAGGATAACTATTACTACCATAAGTTCTATTAAAGTAAAGCCTCTTCTACTCTCTCCACCACTCATCGCCTACCTCTTTTATTACTTCAAACTCTTTAACAAAGTTCTTTATGTAATTTATTGCCTTTAAGGCTTCATCGTAAAAGTCCGGGGATATCCAAAGTTCTATGAGTCCCTCTTTTGGGTCTCTGGTTCTAACGGTTGCTATCTCGTGGTACCACTCAAATATAGCGTTTATAAAGGCAATGTCCTTTGGGTTCACTCTGCAAAGGAGATTCCTTCCTTTAATTAACTTCAAAGCTCTAAACCTTCTAAATAAGGTTGGCCTTAAGTTTAAGGCAACTTCAAATCCTTTGCCTTTCCAGTAGGGAAAGTTGTAAGCTCCTTACCTTAGGGTTGAACTTCGTCTAGTAAACCGGCGTTAACCAGTTAAGGTATTTTTCCTTTTCTCCCTTTACAGCTTTAAAGTAAACTTCTTGAAGGGCTTTTGTTATCCTTCCTATTTCTCCGTTCCCTATAATTACGTGGTCCACTTGAACTACAGGAGCAACCTGTGCTGCAGTTCCCGTGTAGAAGACCTCGTCAGCTGCGTAAAGCTCGCTCCTCAGTATTGGCCTTTCTTCAACTTCAACTCCTAACTCTTCTTTTGCTAAAGTTATTACTGCGCTTCTCGTTATACCTTCAAGGATGTTGGAGGAAGGAGGGGTAGTTATCAGCTTCCCCTTCTTTACTATAAAGACGTTCTCTCCGCTTCCCTCTGCTACCGTTCCGTCAGGGTTTAGCATTATCGCTTCGTCATACCCGTTTAGTAGTGCTTCTGTTTTGGCAAAAGCGCTGTTAACGTAAGCTCCCGCTACCTTGCACCTTGCAGGTATCATAGTGTCGTTTATCCTGTGCCAAGAAGAGGTCTTTGCCTTAAGGCCCCTAGAAAGGTCTAGGTAGTCTCCAAGGGGAACCGTGTAAATTGCAATTTCCGTTTTATAGCCAATTAGCTTAGGGGATATCTTAAGGTCTGAGAAGTAGGCTATAGGTCTTATGTAAACGTCTTCCCTGTGCTGACACTTCTTAAGGAGTTCAACTGTAATTTGGGTTAACTCTTCTACGCTTTTGTTAACTTTCAAGTTGAGAATTTTGCAGTTTACAAGCATTCTCTCGTAGTGCTCTTTTACAAAGAGGACAAAGAGCTGTTTCTTTTCTTCGTTCCAGTATGCCCTTATTCCTTCAAATACTGCCGTTCCGTAGTGGAAAGAGTTTGTCTGTATGTTTACCTTTGCCTCCTCAATAGGCACGAACTTTCCTTCAAAGTAAGCAAACCTTTTCATTTTTCCTCCACAGTTTTTCTTCTGTATAAGAGGATTACAAGGCCGATTAGTACCATTATGATACTAATAATTTGGTTGTTGCTGAAGGTCCCCATTATCTCTTTTGGAGTTGCCCTCCAGAACTCTATTAAGAACCTAAAGACTCCGTAGAGTATAAGGTAAAAGCCGAATACCTCTCCTGGGAACTTCCTTCTCTTGTAAATTAGGTAGAGAATCCCAGCTATCAGGAAGTTTGCGGCAGAGGATATAGGCTGGGTAGGGTAGAGGGGAATTCCTAAGGGAGCGGCTGAGTGGGGATTGGTGAATATTAAGGCAAAGGGGGCGTGGCATACTTTACCGTAGCAGCACCCTGCCATAGTGCACCCTATTCTTCCAAATCCTAGCCCTACAGATAGGGCTATTGAGACTATGTCTGCAAATTTCCATAGGGGTATTTTCCTTTTCTTTATAAAGTAAAGGGCAGTAAGCCCTCCAAAGATTACTCCTCCGTACCAAACGAGTCCTCCTTCCCAGATAAAGAAAATCCTATATAGGGGTTTTGCGTATTCTGGGTTGTAGAGGAAGAAGAACAGTCTTGCTCCTATTAGTCCTGCAACTACGCTCCAGAAGGCCGTATCGGTTATGTCTTCCTTTTTTATTCCCTCTTTTTCTGCAAGCTTAACGAGTATAAGGGAGCCAAAGAATATACCTAAGGCAACCATAACTCCGTAAGTGTAAATGGTTATGGGGCCAAGCTTAAAGAGGATAGGGTGCATTTAGACCTCCTTTTCAAAGAGTCCTTTGTAAATTTCGTCTTTAGTTAAGTAAAGTAGCGTGAAGTAGAGAGCTCCCGAGGCCAGAATAACTAAAATCACTAAGGCTGTTTTAGTATATACTGAGCTTAAAGTAAAGTAAAACTTTTCAAAGGGAAAAGCTACAAAAGCTATAGGAATTGAGAGGACGAAGTACTTTAGTCCCTTTTTCCATATTTCCCTGTTTAGGTTATTTCCCACTCTCTTTGAAAGGTAGTAGGATAAAAGGGTAAGGTTTGCTAATGAGGTAAGGCTGGTTCCTAAAGCTAAGCCGAAGGCTTTTAGCTTTAAAGCGAAGCAGAAGAAGACAGAGAGAAGTAAGTTGAGCCCTAAGGTGATTGCAGAAACCTTAACTGGGAGTTTAAACTCTTCTAGCGAGTAAAAGGCGTTAACGACTATCTTTTCTAGCGAGAAGAAGAAGAGGCCTAAGGTGTACCCTACCAAGACCAAGTAAGTTCCTTTAAGGTCTTCTTCTGTAAAACTTCCGTGTTTAAACACCAGGTCAACTATTGGCATTCCAAAGGCTATAAGTCCTACCGCAGAGGGAACAATTATGCTTGAGCAGAGGGTAATACTGTCTGAGAGCTCTTTACTTAGCTCCTTGGAGCTCTCCTTTGCCGAGAACCTTGGAAGGAGGACTTGGGAGAGCCCTATTGCAAACATCCCTAACGGGAGCTGAACGAACCTGTTTGCGTAGTAGAGGTAAGATATCGTCCCGCTTTTTAAGAAGGAGGCTATTACCGTGTCTATGAGCATTGAAAACTGTCTAACGGCAAAGCCGAATATCCCCGGAATGGTGTTTTTTAGGGTTTTAACTACCTCTTCTGATACTGAGATAGAGAGCTTAACGGGGAAGCTTTTCTTCCTTAAGAAGAAGAGCTGGAGAGTAAGTTGTAAGATGCCTCCTAAAATTACTCCTACAGATAGGCTCTCAATTGAGAGCTCCTTGTGAAGGAAAAGTGCAGAAAGTATTATCGCCAAGTTAAAAAGTGCCGTTGAAAAAGCAGGAGCAAAGAAGTGTTCAAGGGAGTTTAAAATGCCTCCGAAGAAGGCTACTAAACTTACTAAGAAGATGTAAGGTAAAAGCTCCCTTAAGAGCTTCACTGCAAGGTAAAAGTTCTCCCCTTTAAACCCCGGAGCTACAACTTTTATTATGTAAGGGGAGGAGAGCTCCCCTAACGCTAAAGTTATCATTAAAAGCGACGTTAAAACCGATAGCATCTGGGAGCTAAAGATAACTGCTTCTTTAAAGGAAACCTTTAACTTCCTCTTTAACGCCGGGACGAAGGCTGAATTAAAGGCTCCTTCTGCGAAAATCCTCCTTAAGAGGTTAGGAATTCTAAAGGCTACAAAGAAAGTATCGGTTAAGCTCCCTGCTCCAAAGAGAGTTGCTATTACAATATCTCTTACTAAACCTAGAATCCTACTTGCAAGGATTGAGAGTGATACAATAAGTGCTGACTTAATTAGCCGTTTCATAGGGGGAATTATAGTTGAAAGTAGCAATTATCGGTGCAGGGATTGTAGGAAGTTTCCTTGCTAAAAGGTTAAGTAAAGAGGATTACGACGTTGTGGTGGTTGACGTTGACCCTTCAAAGCTTGAGCAAATCTCCCTAAGTGCAGACATTATGACCCTTAACTGTGATGCTACCGAAGCTAACTGTTTAAAGCAGATTTCAGACTTTGACCTTTTCGTTGTAGTTACTGAAAATGACGAGAAAAACCTTACGATTACTACTTTACTTCGCTCCCTCTTTAAAAAGGAGAAGGTTTTGTTTAGAGTAAAGAATAAGTCTCTCTCCTCTCCTCCCGTGAAGGAGTTTTTAGGTGCCGAGCCCGTTAACATCCTTTCGGAAACTGTTCAAAAGGTATTTCTCGCCGTTAGGTATCCTTTTGCAAAGGAAGTCATTAAGTTGGAAAAGGAAAGGTTAGTAATATTTAAGCTCCCTATAACAGTTGAGAGCTTTTTAGCTGGTAAGCAGGTTTTAGAACTTGCTCCTTTGAGGGAGAAGTTCCCTTTTACCATAGTTGCAGTTGAGAGGGAAGGCAGTCTCTTAATTCCCAGAGGGGATACTTTCCTTTTTCCCGGCGATGTCGTCTATGTTGCGGTAAAGGAGGAAGAGGCTGAAAAGATAGCAGAGCTCTTAAAGATTCCCTATCAGCCGGTTAAGCTCGTTTTCGTGATGGGCTATTCTCAGTTTACGGAGGAGCTCCTTTTAAGGCTCTCTGAATTAAAAGGACTTAAGGTTAAGCTCGTTTTAAACAGTAAAGAAAGGTCTCAAGAGCTCTCAGGGAGATTTCAGAACGTTGATGTCTTCTTTGGAGAGCTTACAGATACGGAACTTTTAAAAGAAGAAGGGATAGACCGTGCAGACCTTGTAGTTTCAGTTTCAGAAGATGAAGAGAATAACATACTCAGTGCCGTTCTTTCAAAAAAACTTGGAGCGAAAAAGACCTGTGCCTTAATTACCCATCCTGAATACGAGGAGATAATAGAGTCCATCGGGATAGACCTTCCTATTGCTCCAAGGAAAGTCTTAGCTTCTAAGGTTTATAGGAAACTTAGCAAGAGGAAGTTCTTTGAGATTGTGGAGCTCTCAGAGAAGGTGGATGTTGTTGAAACGGTAGTGGACAAAGAAGTTATGGTCAAGGACTTTAAAAACTGCGGTCTCATAATTGCCGTAAACAGGGACGGAAAAGTTCATCTGGCTACGGGGTTAACCAAGTTAAAGCCTGGAGATAAATTAATCTGTGTTGTGGAGAGAAAATGAGGTTCACCCTTGTTTTCAAGTACGTCGTTATCATACTCTTTCTCCTTTCAACCTCCTTTCTTATACCTGCCGTTTACTCTTTCTTTGTAAAGGACGGTTTAACCGAAGACTTCCTCTTTCCCCTCTTCCTTACGGGAGCTTTATTACTTTTGGCCCTTCAAGTTAAAGAGAAAGTTTCAGATATTAATGTAAAAGAGGCTCTCCTTGTAGTTGTCTTAAGTTGGTTCCTTTTCCCTGCCTTGTCTGCTCTGTGCTACATGGAAACTGGAGCCATTCCAAGCTTTCCGGATGCTTACTTTGAGTCTGTTTCAGGTTTTACCACTACCGGAGCTTCCATTCTTACGAACATAGAAGCCCTTCCAAAAAGCGTTCTCCTTTGGCGTTCAACTACTCACTGGATAGGAGGCGTTGGCTTTGTAGTCTTTTCCCTTTCTCTTTTGCCTCTCCTTGGAACAGGTGGAGCTCAACTTATGAGATTTGAGGCTGCAAAAGCCCTTGAGGAAAGAGTTCTGCCGAGAGTTAAAGAAATAGCCAAAGCAATACTTATAGTCTATGTTTGCCTTACCGTTGCCGAAACGGTTTTGCTTAAACTTGCAGGTCTTTCTCTTTACGAAGCTGTGAACCACACATTTGCTACGATTGCCACGGGAGGGTTTTCAACTAAAAACCAAAGCGTTGCGGCCTTTCACTCCTTCGCAGTAGAGATGATAATAGGGGTTTTTATGATTTTGGGAGCTCTTAACCTATCCCTCTACTACAAAGCTTTTAAAAAGAGGAGCTTAAAGACCTTTTTCTCCTACTATGAGGTAAAAAGCTTCCTAATTATAGTTCTTGTATCAACTATAATTTCAACCTTAATCCTCTACTTTGATGGCTACTACAAAGACCTCTTAACCTCCTTTAGATACGCTTTCTTTCAGGTCTCAACTGCTGCCTCAACAACCGGCTTTGCCTCAACAGACTACTCAAACTGGCCTCCCTTTGTGCTTGCCCTTTTAATGATACTCTCTCTAATAGGAGCCTCTTCAGGCTCTACGGCCGGAGGTATAAAGCAGTTTAGGTTTTTAATAATGCTAAAAACCTCCATCAAGGAAATAAAAAAGACAATTCACCCTAGGCTGATCTATACTATCTCCTTAGGAGACAAAGTTCTTGACGTTTCTCTCTTAAACGCCGTTTGGGCTTTTATCTCGGTTTACTTTTCAACTACGGTTCTCTTTGGTCTTATAATCTCCCTATCTGGCTACGACTTAATAACCTCCTTTTCTGCCTCAATAGCCTGCATAACCAGCTTAGGGCCGGGCCTTGGAAAAGTAGGGCCTGCCGGGAACTTTGCCTTTTTCTCCTCCTTTGACAAACTGCTCCTTTCCCTTGAAATGCTTTTAGGCAGGCTTGAAGTCTTCCCCATATACTCTCTCTTTATGATTGAGTTCTGGAAAGAGCTATAAATTTAAAGAAACTAAGCTGTTAGGAGGTTTTAAGTTGCTAAAGTCAAATAAAGTTGCAGACCACCTTTCAAAGTTGATAGGTAAAGAAAAAGTTAAGTCATCTACAGGCTGGAGACTCTCTTACGCCTATGACGGAACGCCTACCGGCTATAAAGGAGTTCCAGACGTTGTCGTTTTTCCGGAAACTCCAGAGGAGGTCTCTAAAGTCCTTTCCTTTGCAAATCAGGAAAGGATACCCGTTTACCCAAGGGGGGCAGGCTCGGGTCTTACGGGAGGAGCTGCTCCTTTAGAGGGGGGAATAGTTATCTCTACTGAGAAGATGAACAGGATTATTGAGATAGACGAAGACAACCTCGCCGTTTTAACAGAGCCAGGAGTTATTACTTACGACCTTCAGAAAGAGGTTGAAAAGAGAGGGCTCTTCTACCCTCCTGACCCTTCAAGCTACAAGTACTCAACAATTGGCGGGAACATAGCTGAAAACGCAGGAGGCCCCAGGTGCGTAAAGTACGGCGTTACGAAAGACTACGTGATGCAGCTTGAAGTTGTCTTTGCAGACGGGACTATTTCTAAAGTAGGCTCAAAGGCCGTAAAGTCAGTTGCCGGGTATAACTTAAAAGACTTGATAGTGGGCTCTGAAGGGACGCTGGCTTTTATTACCAAGGCCTACTTAAAGCTTATACCTTCCCCTGAGTCTGTTAGAACTGCAATGGCCATATTTCCTAAAGTAGAGCAAGCAGCTCAAGCGGTTGCCAACATGTTTAAGGAAAAGGTCATACCTACTGCCTGTGAGTTCTTAGACAGGAACTCAATTGTTGCAGTTGAGAACTACGCAAAGATAGGCTTACCTACCTATGCAGAGGGTCTTTTGGTTGTTGAAGTGGACGGGTATGAGGCTGTAGTTGACGAGCTTATAAGTAGAGTTATTAAAGTGTGTAAAGAGACTGGAGCTCAAGAAATTAGAAGAGCTTCAACTCAAGAGGAAAGGGAAAAGCTCTGGATGGCAAGGAGGGCAGTATCTCCGGCCATAGTCCAGCTAAAGCCAAAGAAGATAAACGAAGACGTAGTTGTTCCCAGAAGCAAGATACCAGAGCTAATTAAAAATGTCTATAAAATAGCCGATAAGTATAACTTGATGGTAGTTAACTTTGGTCATGCAGGAGACGGGAACATACACGTTAACTTTATGTATGAGCCTTCAGAAGAGGAAAAGGTAAAAATGGCGGTAAGAGAAGTTTTTGAACTTACTCTTAGCTTGGAAGGTTCAATTTCCGGGGAGCACGGAATTGGATGGATGAAAAAAGAGTTCTTACCTTTGGAGGTAGGTGAAGCCCTTGAGAAGATGAAAGCTGTAAAGAGAGCTCTTGACCCTAACAACATACTAAATCCAGGTAAAGTTTTTGACCTTTAATTTTTTTTTATAAGTTTTTGAATAAAGAATCAGTATTTGCAAGGTGAAGGGATGGATATAGCTACCCTGATAGGTATTGGAGCAGCTTATCTTTTAATTGTTATATCAATAGTTATTGGGGGAAGTCCGGGAGCTTTTATAAACATTCCTTCCCTTTTGATTACCGTAGGAGGGGGAATAGCTGCCGGTATGGCAGGTTTCCCTATGGGAGAGTTTATCGGGGGGCTTAAAGCCCTTTTAAAAGCTATTAACCCTGGCCTTCCCAATCCTTTAGAAATGATAGATTTTCTGACGGACATTGCAAAGAGAGCCAGGAAGGAAGGGATATTGGCCCTTGAGTCAAACATAGATGAGTTTTACTCTAAAGACCCTTTCTTCGGGCAGATTATGAGGATGCTCATAGACGGTCTAGAAATTGAGGAGATAAAAAGCACCGCTGAAGCTTCTATGGCACAGGTAGAGCAAAAGCTTTCAACGGAGGTTGCCGTTTGGGAGTCATTAGGCGACCTTTTCCCTGCCTTCGGAATGATAGGAACCCTTATAGGACTAATTCAGATGCTCCAGAACCTTTCTGACCCTTCCGCTTTAGGTCCAGGAATGGCCGTAGCTATGATTACCACTCTTTACGGTGCTATTTTGGCAAATACGCTCTGTATTCCTGTTTCTAAGAAGTTAAAGTATTACAAAGACTTAAAGCTACTTTTCTTGGAAGCTTATCTCTTAACTGCAGAGTCAATAGAAAAGGGAACTAATCCTAACATTTTAAGGCAGAAACTCGCAGGTCTCTTTGGAGTAGAGGTGGAAGAGGGCTAAATGGCAAGGAGAAAGAAGGAGGAGTGTAAAGCTCCTCCGGCATGGCTTACAAGTTTTGGGGACTTAATGTCCCTCCTCTTAACTTTCTTCATCCTCCTTTACTCAATGTCAACTATTTCCCTTGAAAAGTTCTATCAAGCTATGAAGGGGATAATAGAGGCATTTGGAGGCCACTATGTAATTTATGAGGAAAGGGTTATAAACGGTAAGAATATACCTGTTCAGATGCCAAACATGTACCCTAAAATGAGGACAAGAAGGGCCCTTGAGGAGAAGTTAAGTGAGGTGAGGGAGAACTTAAGGAGGTTGGGTATTAAGTCTCAAGTGGTAAAGTACGGTAGCGTTATAAAGCTGAGGATAAATACCGATAAGCTGTTTCCTCCAGGTAGCGATAGGCTTTATCCTAAAGCAATTCCTATTATTATGGATTTGTGTAAAAAGCTTAAGGAGCTTGACCTTCCTATCACTATTGAAGGTTATACAGATAGTACTCCTATAAGGAATTCCCGTTTCCCTTCAAACTGGGAGCTTTCAGCAGCAAGAGCAGTTTCGGTTTTAAGGCTCTTCCTCCAGTGCGGTTATGACCCTAAAAAGCTCTCTGCAGCTGGTTTCGGCCCATACCATCCTATTGCTCCCAATAACACCCCTGAAGGGAGGGCGAAAAATAGGAGAATAGAGATAGCTATAAAACTTCCCCTGTAGGTTTTTTAAATGGCGAGGAGGAAAAGAGGAGAAGAGTGTAAGTCAGTTCCAGCATGGCTTACAAGTTTTAGTGATTTAATGTCCCTCCTTTTGACTTTCTTTATTCTCCTTTACTCTATGTCAACCCTTGACATAACTAAGGCAATTAAGTTCCTCTCTTACTTTCAAGGTGAGAAGGCAAAGACCTTTGAGCAGATTTCAATAGTAAAGCCAATACAGATATACACTCAAGACATTGCAAAGAAAGTTAAAAAGCTGATTAAAAGAATCTTACCAATTTCTGCTTATCAGATTGTAGTTGCAAAAGACTACGTAATGATTAGACTCTTTAATAGGGTCCTTTTTAAGGAGAATTCCCTTAGGCTAACTCCCGAAGCTAAGGAAGCTTTAGATAAGATTGCTAAAGTTATAAAGTCTTTAAAGGGAGATTTTTTAATTACCGTAGAAGGTCATACGAGTAAGGATGAGCCTACCGTTCCTATGAAGAATATCCTTGATAGCTGGGACTTGTCTATTTACAGGGCTGCTGTAGTTGCAAGGTACTTGATTTCTAGAGGGGTTGACCCTACAAAGATTGAAATTGTAGGTTATGACGCAGTAAGGCCTCTTTACACTTGGAATAACCCAATTCTTCAAGCCAGAAACAGGAGGGTTGAGATATACATAAAAGTAAACGTTCAAAGGACCAGTGAAAAAGGTAAAGAAGTTATAAAAGAGGAGGAAGAGCCCTCCAAGAAGAAGATTAGTTCAGGAAAACGTTAAGTTTTTTCCTCATTGCGTATTCTCTCATCTTCTTTTTGGCCCTCGTCTCAAGCTGGCGGACCCTTTCCCTGCTTATACCTAACTTCTCGCCTATCTCTCTTAAAGTCTTCGGCTCGTTTCCGTCAAGGCCGAACCTCATTATTATTATCTTCTTTTCTTGTGGGGTAAGTTGTTCAAGCATCTCTTGGATGCTCTGTCTCAGCTCTTCTTGAACCACCTTTTCCTCCACCTCTGCCGTCCCTTCTCCCTTTAAGAAGTCTTTGAAGGTGGTGTCTTCCTCATCTCCTATTGGAGTGTCAAGTGAAAGGGGAACTTGACATATTGAAAGGAGTCTCTCTACTTCCTTTGGTTCCATTCCTACATAATCTGCCAGTTCTTCAATTGTTGGCTCTCTGCCGAGTTTCTTAAGGAGCTCCCCGTAAGAACGGGTAATCTTGTTAACCAAAACAGCTTGCTTAACGGGTATCTTTACTGCTCCTGTTTGCTGGGCAAGTGCCTGCATTATAGACTGGCGAATCCACCAGACTGCGTATGATATAAACTTTACTCCCTTATCTGGGTCAAACCTCCTTGCAGCCTCTATAAGGCCTAAAATCCCTTCTGCTATAAGGTCGTGAAGGGGAAGTCCGCATCCTAAGTATTTCTTTGCTACGCTGACTACAAACCTAAGGTTTGATTCAACCAGCTTTTTAAGGGCTTCCTTGTCTCCTTTCTTTGCCCTCTTTGCAAGTTCAACTTCCTCTTCTCTGCTCAGCAGGGGGATTTTTGATATTGACTTTAAAAAGGCGTCTAAAGAGTCTTTATCAGGGACAAAGGACTCTATAAGCGAGGGGTCTATTTCCTGGTCAAAGAGAGAAAAGGGGGACTCTTCCCCCTCTTCTTCAAAGCTATTTATCTCTAAGTTATCGTCTTCAAAGAGAAATTCCTTTTCTTCCATAGTAAAACTCCTACTCTTCAGGATTTAAAACTATGTAAAGTACCCCTTCTCCTCTAATAACTTTAAGGAGTACACCTTTACTTCCTGCCTTCTCTATAACCTTCAATAGGTCTTCAGCTTTCTTTACTGGCTTTAAGTCCCTTGGAGTTATTCCAGCTCCAACTATTATGTCTCCTTCCCTTAGTCCTGCGTCATCTGCAGGGGAGCCGGGTTTGACCTCCGTGACTATTACCCCTTCCTTTATCCAATTTGGAACTCCTAACTTCCTTCTAAGCTCAGGGGTTAACTCTTGGACGGAGAATCCAAATTTTGACATTAAGTCAGTTGAGGCAAGTTTTTCTGAGCCTGGCATCTGACCGATTTTTACTGAGAGAACCTTCCTTTCCCCGTTCCTCACTACTACAATCTTAACTACTTCTCCAGGCTTTGTATTAATTACCTTAAGCTGGAGGTCTGAGACGTTCTTAACAGGTTCACCGTTATACTCAACTATTATGTCTCCGCTCTTTATTCCTCCCTTTTGAGCAGGGGAGTTTGGCATAACCCTCGTAATTAGGACTCCTCCTTTAACTCCAAACTTCTTTGCCAGTGTAGGTGAGATGTCTTCTATGTAAACGCCGAGCCAACCTCTAATTACCTTCCCGTACTTAAGGAGGTCTTCCATTACCTTTTTGGCGATGTTTATCGGAACTGCAAAACCTAGCCCTTGGGCGTTTCTTACTATGGCCGTGTTTATCCCTATGACCTTTCCGTTAATGTCGCAAAGGGGGCCTCCGCTGTTTCCCGGGTTTATTGCTGCGTCTGTCTGAATAAAGTCTTCTATTGGGTTTAGACCAAGACCGTGTCTTCCCGTTGCAGATATTATCCCGTGGGTTACTGTCCAGTTAAGGCCGTACGGGTTTCCTATTGCTATGACGAATTCTCCTATCTTTATCTTGTCTGAGTCTCCAAGCTCTACTACTGGGACTTTCTTGTTTCCAACTTTTATTTTTATTAAGGCTACATCTGTTTTCGGGTCTCTTCCAACTACTTTTGCCCTGTAAACGGAGCCGTCTGTAAGTTTTACCTTTATCCTCTTCGCTTTTGCTACAACGTGGTTGTTGGTTAGTATGTACGCCCAGCCATCTTTAACTTTTACTATGAACCCTGAACCGAGAGCTCTCGTTTCAAACTTTTCTGGAAAGTCTGGGAAAGGAAAACCGAACTGGTGAAAGAAGTCCCTAAACTCTGGAGGTATTGGAGGATGGTTAAGCTTTATCTCTGAAACTGTGCTTATGTTTACTACTGCCGGTTTTACTTTCTCTGCAACGTTTTCAAAGACCTTCTGTAAAGATTGGGCCACTTTTAGGTCTTCTTGGCTTACTTGAGAGTATGACGGTGAAGACATTAAGGTTAAGGATAGACCGAGTAAAGCTACTCCCTTTAGAAGCTGTCTTGTGTTCATCGCACTTACCTCCTTTTACTTGTTGTTTAGCGAATATAGTATTTTCTGAACTCTCTTTTCGCTTAGAACTCTCCTTGCACCTATGAACCTTTTTCTAAAATACCTGTTGTTGAGGCTTGATATTGCTAGTCCGTGAAACATGGAAGAGAAGTGGATAAACTTTCCGTTTCCAATGTATATCCCTACGTGAGAAGGGTATCTGGCGTAAGTTCTAAAGAATACCAAGTCTCCAACTTTTAGGTGTTTTAAGTCTACGGGAATTCCAGTGTTAAACTGGGCTCTAGCGGTTCTCGGTAGGTTTATTCCGAGCTTTCTGTAAACGTACATAGTGAATGAAGAACAGTCTAACCCGAAGCTTGGAGAATTACCTCCAAAGACGTATGGTGTGTTTTTTAACTTTTTGAAGATCTTTGCAAGCAGTTTAAGGAGAGCTCCCTTATACTCAGGGTTATTCAGTATTGACAAGCTCCAGTTATCATACTTTACATTTAAAGGAGTTGACAGAAACTGGCTTATAAGCTCAGATTCCCTGTAAACCACGTTTGTGATAGGGTTAATCTCCTTCCCAACTATCTGACTTGCCATTTCCTTTTGAGACTTCTTTTCAAGGAATGCTATAGTTTGCTTACTCTTTTGAGGCTTAAACTTCCTGTACCAAGAGGGAGTGTGTCTGGTTCCTGGTATTATGAGTCTCTGTCCTACCCTTATTCTAGAGTGCCTCAGTCCGTTTACCCTCATTATCTTCCTTACTGTGGTGTGAAACCTCTTTGCTATTTTGTAAAGTGAATCTCCAGGTCTTACTCTATAGATATCCCCGAAGGCTTGAGTTGAGGTAAAAAGAACTGTTAAAGCGACAAGTAGTAAACCTCTCACTCTCTCCTCCTCCAGCTTCCCCTAATTATACTTCATTCAAAGTTGCCATTTGGTTATCTTGAACCTCTTTTACGTATCTGTAGTAGTTAAAGAGAGAGTCAACTACTCCGTTTTCAATGTTTGATATAAGGTCCTCAAAGAGGAGAAATGCCTCCTTTTTAAACTCTACTACGGGGTCCCTCTGGCCGTAGCCTCTCCATCCGATACTTTCCTTTATGTGGTCTAGGGCTCTTAAGTGTTCCCTCCAGTAGTGGTCAAGCCTGTCAAGCATTACCATTCTCTCAATTTCTCTTAGCTGGCCTTCTCCTACTATTTCTTCAAGCTCCTTATACTTTTCCAGTAGCTTATCGTAAATCAGCTTTGCCAGTTTTTCCCTATCGCTAACGGCTCCTTCAACATTGAGTTTCATTAGCTCTTCGTAAGTTTCAGGGATAGGGAAGTTAAAACCAAACCTGTCTTCTAGAGTCTTCTTAAGCTCTTTAAGGTTCCACTCATCTGGGAGGACGTTTTCAGGTGCAAAGAGGTCAACAAGCTCCCAAGCAATGTCCTCAAAAAACCCTATTATCTCCTCTTTAAAGTTCTCCCCTTCTAGTATTTTGTTCCTCTGTTCGTAGATAACCTTCCTTTGAACATTGTAAACCTCATCGTATTCTAACAGCCTCTTTCTAATCTGGAAGTTCTGCTCTTCCACTCTCCTTTGGGCGTTTTCAAGTGCCTTGCTTACCATCTTGTGGGTTATAGGCTCGTCTTCCGGGACATTCATTATCTCCATCATCTTCTTTATCCTATCTGAGCCAAAGAGCCTTAAGAGGTTGTCCTCTAGTGAGAGGAAGAACCTTGACTCTCCCGGGTCTCCCTGTCTTCCTGCCCTTCCCCTTAACTGGTTGTCTATACGCCTAGACTCGTTCCTCTCTGTTCCTATTATGTAGAGGCCTCCCAGCTCTTTTACCTTCTCCTTCTCTTTTTCGGTTATTTCCTTATACTTCTTTAGGGTCTCCTTGAAGATTTCCTCGTATTTCTCCTTTCCTACCTTTTCTGGAGTTATTCCCTTCTCTCTCAACTCCTTTTTGGCGAGGAACTCAGGGTTTCCTCCAAGGAGGATGTCAGTTCCCCTTCCTGCCATGTTTGTTGCAATGGTAACTGCTTTAAGCCTTCCGGCTTGAGCTACTATCTCTGCCTCTTTTTCGTGGTACTTTGCGTTTAAAACTTGGTGGGGAATTCCCCTCTTTTTAAGGAGCCTTGAAAGGTATTCTGAGTCCTCTATTGAGTTTGTTCCGACCAGAACCGGCCTTCCGATTTCGTAGTTTTTCTCAATTTCTTTTATTACTGCTTCAAACTTTGCTCTCTTTGTCTTGTATATAAGGTCTGGATGGTCTTTCCTTATTACCGGCTTGTTTGTGGGTATCACTACAACGTCAAGCCCGTATATCTCTTTAAGCTCTGCTGCTTCTGTCTCTGCCGTTCCCGTCATTCCCGCAAGCTTTTTGTAGAGCCTGAAGTAGTTTTGTAGGGTAATAGTTGCCAACGTCTGGTTTTCTGCTTCTATCTTAACTCCCTCTTTTGCTTCTACTGCTTGGTGAAGACCGTCGCTCCAGCGCCTGCCTGGCATTATCCTTCCTGTAAATTCATCAACTATGATTACTTTCCCGTCTTTAACCACATAGTCAACGTCCTTTTTAAACAGGTGGTGGGCCCTTAAGGACTGGATTATCCCGTGTAGAAGGTCTGAGAACTTAGGGTCGTAGAGGTTAAATTCCTTCATTCCTGTCATGTTTTTAACTATCTCTTCTACTTTCTTTATCCCTTCGTCTGTTAAGACGGCAGTTTTCGTTTTCTCTTCCACTTTAAAGTCCCTGTCTTTTTTGAGCTGTCTTACTATTGCGTCTGCTATGTAGTAAACGTCAACGCTCTCTTCTGAAGGTCCCGAGATTATCAACGGGGTTCTGGCCTCGTCTATGAGAATTGAGTCTGCTTCGTCAACTATTGCGTAAAAGAGCTCCCTCTGCACCTTTTCTTCTTTTGAGAAGACCATGTTGTCCCTTAAGTAGTCAAATCCAAACTCTGAGTTTGTTCCGTAGGTTATGTCCTTACGGTACATCTCTTTTCTTTCTTCTCTTTCCATGTGGTTTTGAAGGTAGCCAACAGAAAGGCCCAGGTAGTTGTAAACTGGGCTCATCCACTCTGCGTCCCTTTTTGCCAGGTAGTCGTTTACGGTTACTACGTGAACTCCTTTCCCTGCAAGGGCGTTAAGGTATGAAGGCAGCGTCGCAACTAAGGTTTTCCCTTCACCTGTTTTCATCTCTGCAATTTTCCCCTGATGTAGGACGATTCCGCCTATAAGCTGAACATCGTAGTGGCGCATTCCCAAGGTTCTTTTCGCTGCTTCCCTCACGGCGGCAAAGGCTTCAGGAAGTATTTTGTCCATGTATTTAAACTTTTCTTGGTCAGTTTCTATTTTTTCTATCTCTTCTTTCCACTTTGCAGTTAGGCTCTGGAGCTCCTCCTTGCTCTTCTTTTCAAACTCCTTTTCAAGGGAGTTTATCTTTTCAACTATCGGCTTTATTTTCTTTATCACTCTTTCGTTTCTACTACCAAATATCTTTGTTAAGACGGCGTTTATCATTTTCTCCTCCTGAGGGGATTTAAAGTTAAAGAAAAGCTTTTAGGGGGGAGTGTTAAGGAGAGGCTCTGGTGGGAGCTCCCTTTTTAAAGGCTATATCTCTAAATGGTTCCTTTTCTCTTATTTTCCTTTTCTCTTTTTTCCTTTCCTTTCTTTCAAAGGGGCTCTTTTCCCTTTCTTCTTTTGGAGCTTTTACCTGCTGAACTTGACACTGAACTACGGTAAAGGAGTAGGAATAACCTTCTTGGGGTGCTCCACAAACGGCAGCAGTTATGATTATAATTCCAACTATTAAGCTTTTAAGTTTCATAACTTAAGTATGCTATACCAATTAGGTTTCTATGTCAAAGCTCCTCTTCTCTCCCGGTAGGAGCTCCTTAACCTTTTCCCTTAAAGAGCAAATATAGCTGTAGGCTAAAAGCCTTTCAAGGGCCCTTTCCCCCTTTGCGTAGTAAGGGATAAGGTGCCAAGTTCCAAAGTGAATTGGTATGAGAGTTTCTGCTCCAAGTATCTTAAATCCTTTTAGAGCTTCTTCTGGCGTTTGGTGAAACTTCCTGAAAAAGGGCATAAACCCGCCGATTGGCAAAAACGCAAACTTTATCTCTCCTCCTTTCTCTTTCCAGAGGCTGTAGAGTTTTTCTGAAAAGGCTGTATCTCCGGCAAAGAGGAGTTTAACTCCTTTAAACTCAACTATGTACCCTCCTACCTCAGTTTTCATGTGAAGTGGGCTTCTTCCCTTGTTGTGGATTGCTGGGATTTTGGTAATCTTTGCCCCTTTGATGGAGACTGTTTCAAAGTCTTTAAGTTCAATAATTTTCCCTTTCTTTATTATTTCCCTGCATCCTAAAGGGGTTAAAGTGGTGAAATCCCCTTTAAGTCTTTTAAGTGTTTTTAAGTCTAAGTGGTCGTAATGTGCGTGGGAAATTAAAACTATGTCTGGCGATAGTTCTTCAGGCTTCAATGGTGGAGGAACTACCCTCTTAATTCCTCCGGCACTTTCTGTTAAAAAAGGGTCAGTTAGGATTTCCAAACAATCAAACTTTACCCTAAAGGTGGAGTGACCTAAATTTTCTACTTGGAGCTTCATTTTCCAAGTATATCAACTTTAGGAGAGCTTGCAATGGAAAAAGGGTTTAGGGATATTGAAGAGTTTTTCCTTCAGGCTGAAAAGGAAATGAGGCAAACTCTGCCTAAAGCTCAGAAGCGGAAAAGGGTTCAGAGGGTAGAAAGTAGAGAGGAGCTCCTTTTAAAGGTAAAGAGCCTTTCTGAGAAGTTAAAGGGCAAGGATAGGAAAATAAAAGAGCTTATTAGGGAAGTAGTAGAGTTAAGGGAGGAGCTTGACGGGTACAGGAAGAGAGAGGAAGAGCTAAAGAGGAGAGAAGAAGAGCTTAAGGAAATTGAGGACTTTAAAGACAAGATTAAAGTCTTAAAAGAAGAGGTTGCGAGGTTAAAAGGTGAGATTAAGGAGAAGGAGACCCAAATAGAGAGCCTTAAGGCTAGGGAAGTTCCAAAACCGAAGGTGGAGCTCTTTATAGAGGTTGCCCTAAACTCCCTTTCAGAGTTTACTGCAGGTAAGAAGAGGTTAAAGGTTCTCTTTTCAAAAAGGTTTAGAAAGGATGTAGTAAAGGAAGTTTCAGTAAGGCCGTTTCTCCTTAACGGTTTTATCTCGGCCCTTGATAGGATAGAGACTACTTCAAAGCTCTTAAAGAGGGATTCAAAACACGACATTTACAGGCTCAGGATTACCTCTCCTTACGGAGAGTATAGGGCAGTTTACTTAAAGCTTGAGGACGATGTTATTAAGTTTGTAAGGTTTGGTCAGAGGGACTCTATCTATCAAGAGCTTGATGCAAGCAACTGGAGTTTTAGTTGATAGTAAAGAGTTTAAAGGAAGTTAAGGAGCTCTTCCCTTTAACAGAAGAAGAAGAGAGGGCCTTTAAAGAGGTAGTTAAAGTCTATCCTTTCTCTTCTACCGTTTACTATTTAGAGCTTGCCAGAAAGAGTTTGGCAGTTAGGAAAATGCTTCTTCCTTCTCTTTTAGAGATAGACCCAAGCGTTCAAGGTAGAGGGGAAGAAGACCCATTAAGGGAAGAGAGGGACTTTAAAGTTCCTCTCCTTACTCACAGGTATCCAGATAGAGTTTTAATAATAACTACCAATTACTGTCCCGTTCTGTGTAGATACTGTATGAGGAAGAGGAATTGGAAGAAGGGGGTTTTTTACATAACTGAAAGGGAGATTGAAAGGTGCTTAAAGTACATAGCCGATAACCCCAAAGTAAGAGATGTTCTTATCTCAGGAGGGGAACCTCTTCTTATCCCTGCTGAGAAGCTGGAAAGGTTGCTTATTGGTTTAAAGTCTATAGACCACGTTGAAGTTGTAAGGATAGGAACCAGACTTCCGGTAGTTTGGCCTGAGAGAGTTTTAGAGCCAGAGCTCCTTTCCCTTTTAGAGAAGGCTCAAAAGGTTTGGGTTAACACTCACTTTAACCACCCAGACGAAATTACCCCTCTTTCTAAAGAGGCAGTTTTGGCCCTTTTAAAAAGGGGAATTCCCGTTAACAACCAAGCAGTTCTCCTTAAAGGAGTAAACGATTCTGTTGGAGTTATTGAAAAGCTCCTTAGGGAGCTCCAGAAGATAAAGGTTCGTCCCTACTACCTCTTCCACTGCGACCCTGTAAAGGGAGTTATGCACTTTTCAACCTCTATAACTAAAGGGCTTGATATTTTAAGGGAGCTCTTTAAGAGGCTTTCTCCCCTTGCCATTCCCTACTACGCAGTTGACGGTCCGGGAGGGTACGGGAAGGTTCCTCTCTTGCCTCAAAGGTTCAAGAAGTTAGGGAATTTCTATGAGTTTGAGGCTTACGACGGACGCCTATTTACTATGGAAGACAGGTAAGAGAGGGGAGAAAACCTCCCCTAATAGACTGTAATTTCTCCGTTGACTAACTTCCTCCATGTGTCCTTCATTTCAGAGAGGCACTCTTTAACTATCTCTTCAACTTTACTTTGGAAATTAAGAGCTCCCTTTGTCCTTACCTTAACGTCAACTGCTAGAGGTTCGTTAATAGGTTTTCCTATTTGGCTTACCATGTAAACGTAGGCCTCTTCAACTTCGGGTATGCTCTTAACTACCCTGTCTGCAATCTCGTTAGAAGTTATGTTGTAGAGCTTTCCTACGTGGGTAATTGGGTTTTTCCCTGCAGCCGCTTCTAAGCTCATAGGCCTATAAGGAGTGATAAGGCCGTTTACCCTGTTTCCCCTTCCTACTTCTCCGTCGTCTCCTGCCTCTGCTGAAGTTCCGGTTACTGTAATGTAAACGTTTCCTCCTTCTAAGTCGTCTCCTGTGTTTATCTCAATGTCAACTTCCCTTTCTGTTAGCCCTTTGGCTACCGAGTAGGCAATCTCTTTAACCTTTTCCCTCTTTTCTACATAGTCTTTAACGTCTTTGACGAACTTATCAACGAAGGCACAGGCTATAGTTATCTTTATCTTCTCACCTACCCTAACGCCCATTACTTTTATGTCTTCTCCTATCTCTGGGTTTTCCTTTTTGGTTTCTTTACTGTTTAGCCTCTTTTCAATGTTGTAAACTACCCTTTCTACGTCGTCAAAGGGAGCATAACCTACGCCAAAAGAGGTATCGTTTGAAAGGGGAACTCCCTCCTTTAGCTGTCTCATGTATATGTCAACTAGGTCAACGGAGCCGGGTCTTATGTAAGTGTGTATCTTAACGTGTTTTTCAGGGTCTATTGCGTGGATGTTGTTTTTCAGCCACTCTTTTGCACTCTCAACTGCTATCTCGTCCACAGGTATTTTAACTCCCTTGTACTCTTTTATTGCCCTACCGGAGAGGAAAATCTCTATGGGTTCTATGACCTCTCCTCCTCCAAACTTTGGAAGGGCGCTACCTCCAACCAGCAAGTTTTTGTCAACGTTGTGGTGGAGAACAAAACCAAACTTCTCGTAATAGAACTTGCACAGTTCGGCAGATAGTTTTTCTGCAAGGGCATCACAGATGGTATCCGGGTGGCCAAGGCCTTTTCTCTCAACGATTTCAATCTCTTGACTGTAAACGGGAGTTGTGTCAAGGGGAGTGAGCTTTATGTTCATTTATTGGCCTCCTTTAGGTTTAAGTTGGTGTATGAAATATACCAGAATTTGACTAGCAGTTTAAAAGCTCTTTGGTAGCTTTAATTACTCTTTCAGGCTTAAGGTCTTTCATACACTTAAAGTCTCCCTCTTTACACTTTTTCCCCCCGTGAATTGAACAAGGCCTACATTTAAGGCCCTTTAACTCTACGATTTTCCCTTTGCCGTAAGGGAAGAAGCCAAACCTTGGTACAGTTGGACCGTATATTTCAACTACGGGGGTTTTAAGGGCACAGGCAGCGTGAACAGGGGCAGAATCGTTTGATATAACCACTTCTGCCCCTTCTATTATGGAGAAGAACTCTCTTAGGGTGGTTTTCCCGCAGAGGTTTAACGATAGGGGGAGCCCTTTTTCTACCTCTTTACAGTACTTGTAGTCTCCTTTTGCCCCGATTATTACCGGCATTAGTCCTACTTTAATTAGCCACCTTCCCACTTCTGCAAAGTATTCTGGAAGCCAAGCTTTTGTAGGCCAAACAGAGCCGGGGGCTAAAACTGCGTACCTATTTTTAATCTTAAACTTTTCCCGTGTCTTTAATTTCTCCTCTTCTTTTAGGGGGAGCTCCAGCTCCTTTTCAATTTCAATTTGAAATTCCCTCTTTAGTGGTTCCGTTAACTTTAAAAGCCTTTCAACTTCGTGGTATCCCTCTTTAAACTCGTGTTTTACTCTATCTGTGTAGAGAAAGGAAAAGCCTGCTTTATCGTACCCTATTCTCCTTTTTATCCCCGACAGGAACAGTATTAAACTTGTCCTGTGGGAGCGGTGGGGTGAAATTGCAAGAGAATATTTTTCCTTTTTTAGCTGATTAGCCAGATTAAAGATTCCCTTCTTGTCAAAAGGAATTACCTTGTCAACTGCCCAAAAGCCCTTATATACATCTTCTAAGCCTTTCCTAACTACTAAGTGGAGCTCTCCTTTTAAACTCTTTTTAAGACTTTTTAGAAGAGGAGACGTAAGTATTAAATCCCCTAAGAACGCCGTTTGAAAAGTTAAAACTTTCATAAAGCAAAATTTAAACTAAAATCAAAAAAGAAACAACAACTTGAAGGGTTTTCTTATGTTGGGTTTTTATTTCGTTGATCAAGAAGCCCAAGATTTCCTTGAAGATTTAAAAAGTAGGTTAGGCAACCTTCCCATTGCCTATTTTCGGTGGCACCAGTTGCCAGACGGAGGAGAGGAGACTCTAAAAAATCTTAGGGTTTCCTTAGAAAACTGAGGGTTTTTCCCTATTTTCTGTCGCTCAAAAGAAAAGTATTACTTGTTGACCTGTGTTGATTTTGTTGAGAATCCTTTAGGTGGTTTACCCTCCGAGTGGAAAAAAAAGTACGAGTTAGCTTTTCCTTGGCAAATGTTTGTTATGGACTATAAAGGCTATTGTAGTGAAGTAGTAAGTAAAGTTTTAGAAGAATGGAAAAGTGAGAAGGTAGAAGAGGGAAGAAGTGAGAGAACTTCTAAACCGGCAATACTTTTCGTTATAAGTGATGTCCAAGAGATTGCTAAACCAGCCGGCATAAAGAATTGGAGTGTTCATACTCGCTTAGCAGTAGTTAAATTGTAGTGGTCGGGGCGGGGGGATTTGAACCCCCGACCTCTTGGTCCCGAACCAAGCGCGCTAACCAGGCTGCGCCACGCCCCGAACTACTTTTCAACTTCAACGTTTTCCGGTTTTATCCTTGCAAAACGCCTTTTACCTACCTGCAAAATAAGCTCTTTACTCAGTATGTCAACTTTGAGGTTCTCGTTAAGGACTTTCTCTCCGTTAATTCTAACTCCTCCTCCCTTTACCTGACGCCTTCCCTCGCTTGTTGACTTTACGAGTCCTGCCTCTTTTAAGAGCTTTGGAAGCCACACCGGGTTTTCAGGGACTCTTACCTTGGGCTCTGGGATTTCTTCTGGGAGCTCCCTTTTAGAGAACACCCTTTCAAAGTGCTCCCTTGCCCTTTTTGCCGCTTCTTCTCCGTGGAAGGTCTTTACCACTATCTCAGCTAGTCTCTTTTTGGCTTCCATAGGATGGAGTTTCCCTTCTTTAACCTCTCTCTCCATCCTCTCTATCTCTTCTTGAGGAACTCTCGTAACGAGCCTGTAGTACCTCCACATTAGCTCGTCAGATATCCTCATTACCTTTCCAAACTGCTCTTCTGGGGGTTCAAGTATCCCTATGTAGTTTCCCAATGACTTGCTCATCTTCTGAACGCCGTCAAGTCCTTCAAGTATGGGCATCATTATGCAGGCTTGGGGTTCTTGGCCGTACTCTTTTTGAAGGTGTCTTCCAACTAGGAGGTTAAACTTCTGGTCTGTTCCTCCAAGCTCAACGTCTGCCTTTAAAACTACCGAGTCATAACCTTGAAGGAGAGGGTAGAGGAACTCGTGGATGTGGATTTCTTTGTTTGACTTAAACCTCTTTGAGAAGTCGTCCCTCTCAAGCATCCTTGCTACAGTGTACTTTGAAGAGAGCTTTATAAGGTCGGCAGCGCTCATTGAGCCTAGCCACTCGCTGTTAAAGACTACAACTGTTTTCTCAGGGTCAAGTATCTTAAATACCTGTTGAGCGTAGGTTTCAGCGTTCTTTAAGACCTCTTCCCTTGAAAGGGGAGGGCGGGTCTTTGACTTTCCGGTAGGGTCTCCTATCATTGCCGTAAAGTCCCCTATGAGAAAGTAAACCTCGTGGCCTAGCTCTTGAAAGTCCCTCAACTTCCACAGTAAAACGGTGTGTCCCAAGTGAAGGTCAGGAGCCGTTGGGTCAAATCCTGCCTTTACCTTAAGTTTTCTACCTTCCTTTAGTTTCTTTAAGAGCTCCTCTTCTCCTATTATCTCAGCACATCCCCTCTTTATTATCTCCAACTGTTCTTCGGGAGTCATTATTCCTCCTTACAAAAATTTACTATGTCAT
>Ga0256833_1000447_pt1 | contig 32532 bp, 27 predicted proteins | sample 356284metaG_FD_190535 | JGI IMG/M metagenome (GOLD analysis project Ga0256833, IMG submission 190535) | Hydrothermal vent microbial communities from Mid Atlantic Ridge, Atlantic Ocean - 356-284 | ecosystem: Environmental > Aquatic > Marine > Hydrothermal vents | place: Atlantic Ocean: Mid... | reverse complement strand
AGAAGTAACCAAACTAACGGACACGGGCAACCACGATGCTTCAACCGATAACTCATTAAAAATACTGGAAAAGTTCGGCGATAAGATAACACTGATAGCAAACAAAGCAAATATAGGGAAAGCAGCGTCAATTAATAGAGCATTAGATTTCGTTAGGACACCCTACACGTTAATACTAGATGCTGACACCGTGCTAGACAAAGCATTCGCTCATGAAGTGCTAAGAGGATTCTACAAGGAATCCGTGCAAGGCGTAAGTGGCTTAATTCTTCCTAAGAATGTAAGTTCCTCAACACAAAAGAGCAGATTACTGGAATATTTGGTCTCACCACAGTCAAAGAAGGTACAACTCAAGCTAGGTGGTATCTGGACACTATCCGGGTGCTCTATGATGTGGAGGACGAAATTCCTACGTGAACACAAGATCCCAACAGACACCGTGGTCGAAGACATGGATGTCTCATGGCTTGCTCAATCCGTTAAAAACGACGAGAACGAGTATATGAGGCTAGGATTCAATCCAAACGCAATAAGCTACACTGAGGATCCTGAGTCATTTAAAGAGTACACTAGTCAAATACATAGATGGTATAGCGTGAAGGACGTATTAGAGAATAGGTTTAAACACGTCTCAAAAGGTTTGAAGGCAATAGTTATATGGACTCTTATCGAATCGCTCCTCCCATTGATAGGGCTCGGAGTAATGACATACTTAGCCATTACCGGGCAGCTATCATTGTTAATGCTGGCTATTGGGGTAGATCTAGCCATTTCTACATCACTTGCATTATACCTGTCATCTAAGTACAAAGTCAAATATGCCAAGAAGACCGCTCTCAAAAGCATACCTCACTACTATGTCCACAGGTTCATCAATTCATTCATGTTCTGGAAAGCACTGATAAGACCAAAGAAGAAATGGTAAATCGTCATTAGAAGCCGATTGCATCGTGAACATTTTTATATATTGCTATTTTTATCTCTGTTAATTTGTTCCGTTAAAATAGATTACTATCACTACCAGCCATATTGAAACGTGTCTTCCCACAATCCACGTTTTCGAATATGGGCAGGTACTGCCCATGTATTCATCCATGCATATTCATCTTAACTGAGTCTTTGATCGCCATCCTAGGAATCCCTAGATCACTAACAACTTAAGTCAGCTGAGACAGGTTTCTTCATTCCTTTTAGTCGTTCCTCGTCTCTCATCATCCTTGGTTCTTGTTTATTAGTGGGCTAGATATTTGTTGTGTTGAGTGATGATACGACGGTCTCCTGACCTTCGGGGGTGATGTGTCTTCTCTTCACTGAGGGTTTCTTTCAAGGGAAATCCTTTATTAGAATGTTTTAAGCCCTCATATCTTGAGGTTGGGTATGACGCTCAGGGAGGAAGTTGAGGGGGCTGACCTCCTGGTCTATGGGAGGGCTTGCCCTAACTGCGGGGGGTTCGTGAGTGATAGGCGCTTAGAGAGGGGCTTGCCTTGCTCCTCATGCCTGCCTGAGCCTCCTGCGGAGCTATCCGTTCATGAGGTTTACGAGAAGCTTAGGGGGTTAGGCACGCTTAAAGCGTATGGGGTGTTGCATGAGGTTACCCGTACGTATGAGGAGATCTGTGATTTCTTCAGGAGATGCGTCGGTAATGACCCGTGGAGCATTCAGAGGCTGTGGATTAAGCGAATAGCTAAGAAGGCTTCATTCGCGATGATAGCGCCCACCGGGGTCGGTAAGACGACGTTCGGCGCTGCCGTAGCGCTCTACCTAGCTATGAAGGGACATAAGTCGTACTTCATAGTCCCCACGACGGCGCTGGCCATGCAGCTTGAGAGGAGACTTGAGGAGATGTCTGCGAGGGCGGGGATCGTGGTTAGGTTCGTTGCCATTCACTCGAAGCTCAAGAAGCGTGAAAGGGAGGCACGGGAGAAAGCCTTAGAGGATCCGCAGGGCTTCGACATACTCGTGACTACCTCAAACTACCTGCTCCGCAACCCGGATAAGATACTCAGGCACGACTTCAAATTCATCTTCGTTGACGACGTCGATGCCATACTGAAAGGGTCTAAGGCCATAAACTACGTGCTCCAACTACTGGGGTTCACCGAAGAAGACTTAGAGCGCGCATTGCAGGCCATTAGGCTTAAGAGGGAACTCGTGTTCAGAGGGGAAGACACGAAGCTCCTAGAGAAGCTCAACCAGATAGAGGAGGTACTTGAGCGTAAAAGGCGGAAAGTGGATAAGGTACTAATAATAGCGTCAGCTACAGGCAATCCGCGCGGCACAAGGGTTAAGTTGTTCAAGGAACTACTGGGCTTTGAGATCGGTGCTAGGCCGGAGTTCATACGTAATATCGTGGACACCTACAAGCACCCCGAGGGCGACATTAAGGAGACGATCCTGCGGTTAGTTAGGAGGCTTGGTGGGGGCGGCCTAATCTACGTCCCAATAGACAAGGGCGTGGACTACGCTATGGAGGTAGCGGAGTACCTGAGGAAACGGGGAATTAAGGCCGAGGCCGTGCACAGCAGGAACGTCGCAGCTATAGATAGGTTTGCTAAAGGAGAACTTGACGTGCTGGTGGGCGTAGCCACGTACTACGGGATACTCGTTAGGGGCATTGACTTACCCGAAGTGATCCGCTACGCCATATTTGCGGGGCCCCCGAGGCACAAGATAAGCCTCAGACTAGAGGGTGTGAAGCCCCAAGACATCCTTAGACTACTTCCTCTCGTTAGGGATGCTGTAGAGGATAGCGAGCAACGACGCGCGATAGACGCCCACATCGTCAGGCTGAGGAGGTACTTAAGGAGGGCGGGAATGGCCTTAATTCAAGTACTTAATAAAGTGCTCGAAGGCAAGCGCAAACCAGCAACCCCTGCTGAGAGGGAATTCATGGATGCCTACCAGCTGCTCAATAACCTCCTAACCAAGCCCGAAATCCTCGAGGCAATCCGTCGAAACCCCAACGTAGCCGTCTACGAGGAGGATGGCAACCTATACGTGCTGATACCGGACGCACCAACCTACATCCAGGCGAGCGGCAGGACGTCAAGGCTCTACTTAGGAGGCATAAGCAAGGGTCTCTCAGTAGTGATAGTAGATGATGAGAGAATACTCAGTGGGCTTGAGAGGAGACTGCGTTGGATGATTGATGACTTCAAGTTCATACCGTTAAATGAGGTGCGTCTAGATGAGGTGTTATCAGAAATAGACAGGACTAGGGAGTTAATACGTAGGATAAGGGAGGGACGAATCCCGCGTGAAGCGATAGGTAAGGAAGGACCCTTAAGGTTGAAGACAGCTCTCTTAGTGGTTGAGTCTCCAAACAAGGCGAGAACCATAGCTAAATTCTTTGGCAGACCAAGCGTTAGGGAGTACGGTCGTCTAAGGGTTTATGAAGCCAACCTAGGAAACTACACCCTACTCATAACGGCTAGCGGTGGCCATATCTACGACTTAGTCACGGAGCTGAAGGAAGAGCTACCCACGATTCACGGCATAGTTTGCCGCGGATCGAATAATAAACACGGACCCAGGTTCGTGCCTATCTACACTACGCTTAAGAGATGCAATAACTGCGGTCATCAGTTCACGGCCGAGCTGGACGAGCGGAACCCACGGTGTCCCTACTGCGGGTCAACTAATGTGATGGACTCCGTCAAGGCTGTCGAGGCATTGAGGGACGTAGCGCTGGAGGTAGATGAAATACTGGTCGGGACGGACCCAGACACTGAGGGAGAGAAGATAGCGTTCGATATAACTAACGTGATCCTCCCAGTGAATAGGAACGTGTATAGGGTGGAGTTCCATGAGGTAACGAGAAGGGCCATCATCAACGCCGTGAATAACCCCAGAAAGATAAACTACGACCTAGTTAAGGCGCAACTCGTCAGGAGGATAGAGGATAGGTGGATAGGCTTCTCACTCTCACGTAAACTACAGACGGAGTTCTGGCAAGAGTTCTGTAAGAAGAAGCTAGAGGCCCTACCTAAGGCTAAGAAGGAGGGTGCACGCATAGACAAAAGAACACTAAAATACCTCGAGCGGTACGCTAAGCTCTGCGAGGCCAACCCTAAGGAATACAGAAACCTCAGCGCCGGAAGAGTTCAGACACCCGTACTTGGCTGGATAATAGATGCGTATGACCGCCACATAAAGTCAAAGACGCCTTTCCTAATCTTACAGCTCGAAGAGTTAAGGTTAGAGATACCGATACCGGAGGACAAGCGGCGGAAGATACACTCAGGTAAGGTCAAGACCGTCATAGCGGAGGTGAGGTACGAGGAAATCACGGAGACTCAGGTCAACCCGCTACCCCCATACACTACGGACTCCGCACTCTACGACATCTCCTCAAAGTACGGCATCCCGGCACCTAAGGCCATGCAGATACTGCAGGACCTGTTCGAGCTTGGCTTCATAACGTATCACAGAACGGACAGTACGAGGGTCTCTGACGTCGGTATTAGCGTCGCTAGGGAGTACATGAAGGAGAAATTCGGTGATAAGTTCGAGAACTACTTCCAGCCCAGAACCTGGGGTGAGGGAGGAGCGCATGAGTGTATAAGGCCCACTAGACCCATTGACGTAGAGACTCTGAGGAACCTAATTAATGAGGGAATCATAGAGCCTGTGAGGAGGCTGACCCGCGCACACTTTGCTGTGTACGACTTAATATTCAGGAGGTTCATGGCCTCCCAATCAAAGCCCACAGTCGTAAAGAAGGTGAGGGGCGTAGCTAGGGTGACGGTACTGCTCAGTGACGGCACGGCAGTGGAGCTTGACCCCCTGAACTTCGAGGTGTACTCCGACTTGATATTTGATGGATTCACCGCATTCTACAGGTATTTCAGCGTGCGGCGAGTACCCGAGGAAGGGAGGTACGTTATCAGCCGCGGATTTGAGCTCAAGGAGTGGCACCGTGAACCCCTACATACTCAAGCTTCACTCGTACGGGAGATGAAGGAGAAGGAAATAGGTAGGCCTAGCACGTACGCTAAGATCGTGGACACGCTCTTCAAGAGGCACTACGTAGCCTACATCGCGGTGAAGGGGAAGGGAGGGAGGCGTGAGTTGGGCATAGTGCCGCTACCGCTAGGCAGGGAAGTTTACTCCTACTTGCAGTCAAAGTACGAAAAGTTAGTTAGTGAAGAAAGAACAAGGTTCCTCGAGAGGAGGATGAGGGAGGTTGAGGAAGGAAAAGCAAGGTACGAGGAGTTGCTTGATGAGTTATATGACGAGTTAAGGCAGTTTAGGATTGTGGAGGGCGGATGCTTTGAGCGCAGGTAAGGAGTACCGCAGGGTAGTGCTCGCGGTAGCCCGCATGAACCTAGATGTAGGGACTAGGGAGTTCATCCGTAAGACAGACGAGATAACTCAACACCTAAGCAATAGGGTTTCAGCGCTCCTGCTATCCCCACCCGTGCTCCCTCTATACGAGACACTCATAGGTAAGCGGAGGTACGGTAACTACAGAAGTAACCTCAAAACGCTAGTGAGTAGGCTCTCTTCAATATCTCGGCGCAGGGGCATAACCCTAGTGTTGACGCCGGTTCTCCGAAGGGCGGGTAATAAGCTATACTTAAGTAACGTCCTGATACCCTCGGTGGGGCCGCCCATATTCCGAGGGAAGAGCGTCATACCCGTGTCAAGCAAGGTTTCCGGGAGCCCGAACATAGAGATGATTACCATAGAGAATGTAAACATATGTTTTGCTATACTCAACGACTTAGAGGTACCTGAGGTTATAAGGGCCTACGCGTTTCTTGGTGGCGACACAATCGTTGCGGTGTCTCCCCCAATAATCACGCGGAGGCGGCCGGAGATGACGTTAATGCTTGCCGCCACGAGGGCTAACGAGAATGACATACCGATCATAGGGATCGGCGGTTACGCAGAGAATGGGAGCATCCAGCAACCTACGTTCATTATAGAGAGGGATGGCCACGTGGCCGAGGTTGCCAAGGATGCCGAACCAGACATATTCGAAGTTGAGGTACCCTCCGCAGGCAGAAGACCTCAGCCAGATGTAGCTAGGAAGTACCTGAAGTTCGTTAAGGACCACATCGTGAAGAACTACGAAGTCCTGAAGAAATACTTAATTTTCTAAACCAAGCAGGTACGCTATCACGCTTATAGCTGTCTTAACACAAGACTCTAGGGTGGTATTGAGTTGAGCGCCTCTGGTGTGGGCAAGGCTATCAGGGTTCGGGTGAAGAGCATAAATGACTTGGTCCGTATGGCGGCATCGAGTATCGCTATGGGGCAACCTACGTACATACTGCGTTGCGAAAGAGAAGGGAAAACAATTTACGGCATAATGGCTGTCTTCAGGGACTTCTACAAGTACTATGGAATACCCCTCTTCTATTACGTCATAGACGATAGCAACGCCGTGCCTAAGGAGGCAAACTACGCGTTGCTACGTAGTAGCGATTCCGAAGAGAAGATAGAGTTCTCCAAAGCCGCGAAGACAGGCTACGTAGTGGTTCCCATAATTAACGTAGCCGATATGCCGGATTTCCTGAGTTAAATTCAAGGAACCGGTACGTGACAACCACTCAAATAATCTTTAAAAATCCCAACTCCCCAAAATTACGGGAAGGGCCCGTAGCTCAGCCAGGTAGAGCGGCGGACCCAGCGAGGGCGGCCGAGGCTCTTAACCCGTAGGTCCCGGGTTCAAATCCCGGCGGGCCCGCCACACCCTCTACTCACCACGACGCTAATTCCCCTAAAACCTACATTAAACACTTAATTCCCAGAAAGGCCTAACGATTAAGTGGATGACGTGAGATCGCCGGCTGACGCAGTGATGACGGCTCGTGTTACCGACATCCCCTCACAGGTTTATTGAGCGCAAATGTCCTGTATTTAGAGTCGTTGAATCCTGATATTACCGCAGTAAGGAGGGCTTAACTTCGTATTATTAGGTTACTGATATATGTTTCGTTACGAACCCAGAATTTAGGGAGGGGGAATGACTGAAGATAGCGTAAAACTCGCGGAAATTTATCATATGTTGTCACCTGTGCGTGTGGCTGTGCTTAGGGATCTGGGAAGAGTGCGCGTGGAGGGCGGATGGGAGACCTACCAGCGTGGCGATGAAGCCGGGATACCTTACTGGATGGCTACCTTTCTTGAGAAGCGAGGCGATGTTGAGGTTAGGGAGCCCAAGCTTACAGACACCGACATAGGTAAGTACCTGATGATAGAGCGGAGGATGAAAGGAAGCTCCTTCCACTCACTAAAGGAGCGTTTCTACTTAGAAGCTAGGGAGCTAATAAGGAGACTCAGGGAGGAGGGAAGGGAGAACCCGGAAAACGTCATGAAGGCAGTGAAGGTTGAGGGGAACCTAAGCGACATAGTCAGAATAAGGTTAAGGAAAATACTGAATGCCGCGTTCCTAAGCACTAAGATAGATGAAATAGTAGAGAAGCTGCTACCAGAGGAAAGAGGGCTTCTCCTAGAACTTAGTGCAGTGATTCAGAAATGGTTTGATGGGGTGACGAAGGTTGACCAGCAGTATTAACTTAGAGGAACTCACGGAGGAAGAGATAAGCTCTCTTCAAACACTCTTCACGGACTTTCTTAGGAATTTCCGAGACGATAAAGGGAGATTCAAGTACAGGGAACGAGTAAGGGAGATGATACTTCAGGAATCAAAGACCTTGATAATAGATTATGAGGACCTAATATCCCACGACCCCCACCTAGCGGATATAATTGAGGAAAGCCCCGACGAGGCATTCCCGGCGCTCAGTGAAAGCATCAGGACGCTAGTGAGGGATGAGAACCCCGAGTATGCTGACAAGGTCTTTAAGTTCTACGCCAGGCTAAGTGGGTGGGTGAAGTCCACACCAATACGTCACATCAGAAGTGAGCACATAAACAGGTTAGTTATGATTGAAGGAATCATAGTTCGGAGCACCCCTCCACGACATAAGCTTTACAAAGCAACATACCTCCACATACTTCCTACTGGGGAGCAACACGAGTTTGAGTGGCCTCCAGGAGAAGGGGAGGAGGTAGGGGATGAGCTCGAGAAACCCACTTACTGCCCCGAATGCATCGCGGCGTACGAGGAAGAGTTAGAGGAAGGAAGCGCTAAGAGAAGGCAGCGCGGCATATTTAAGCTCCTACCCGAGAAGTCAAAGTACCGTGACTGGCAATTAGTTGTTGTTCAGGAAAGGCCCGAGGAAATACCCGCTGGCCAGATACCTCGATCCATTGAAGTAGTCTTAGTGGACGACCTAGTCGATGTGGCTAGGCCCGGCGATAGGGTCTCCGTAATAGGGGTCGTCAGGCTATCCAGGAGTAAGAAACCTTCGAAACCAATATTCTCCTGCTACATAGAGGCAAACAACGTCATCGTCGCACAGAGATTCCTAGAGGAATTAAAGTTAAGTCCTGAGGATGAGGAGAAAATACTCTCACTGTCCCGCGACCCCCTCATACGGAGGAAAATCATAGCAAGCATAGCCCCCACCATCTACGGCATGTGGGACATAAAGGAGGCCGTAGCCCTCCAACTATTCGGAGGGGTATCTAAGGAAGCCCCCGACGGAACCAAGATACGAGGCGAAATACATGTACTCCTACTCGGCGATCCGGGAACCGCGAAAAGCCAGATACTCCAATACGTTGCGAGGATAGCGCCTCGAGGGATATACACTACCGGTAAGGGGAGCTCCGCCGCCGGCCTCACAGCCGCCGTCATTAGAGACAAACAAACAGGGGAATACTTCCTAGAAGCCGGCGCCATGGTTCTCGGCGACGGCGGCATTGTGGCTATAGACGAGATAGATAAGATGCGTGAGGAGGACAGGGTAGCAATACATGAAGCCATGGAGCAGGGCACAGTTAGCATAGCTAAAGCCGGAATCGTTGCCCGGCTCAACGCGCGGGCATCGGTGCTGGCTGCGGGGAACCCCAAGCGCGGGCGTTACGAACCGGAACTCGGACTCGCAGGGAACATAAACCTTCCGATCACCATATTATCGAGATTTGACTTAATCTTCATTTTGAAGGACGTGGCGGAAATAAAGCATGATGAATCCCTAGTCCGCTATGTGCTCAGAACGCATGAGAGACACGGGTCAGTGACCCCGGAGATACCACCTGACCTGCTTAGGAAGTACATCGCCTATGCCAGGAAGAACGTGAAACCCATCCTCACTAAGGAGGCTCAAGAGATAATCAAGGAGTACTACATAGAGTTACGCAAGAAGAGCGCCGAGAACCCGAAGGCCCCCCTGGCGATAACTACTAGGCAACTGGAGGCGCTGGTGCGTCTAGCGGAGGCACATGCGAGAATGGCCCTCAAGAACAAGGTTGAGGCGGAGGACGCCGCGGAGGCGGTGAGGCTCATGAACACCGTCCTGCAGAAGGTCGGCATGGACGTTGAGACCGGGGCCTTAGACATAGACACGATAATGGTTGGGAAGCCTAGGAGCCTGCAGGAGAAGGAGATAGCGCTACTTAACCTAATTAGGGAATTAGCGAAGGAATCGGATCTGGGGTGCGTCAGGAGAAAGTACCTGAAGGCTAAGGCGCTGGAGTTAGGCATAGTTGACGAGAAGACCTTCGACAGGCTCTTAGCAGGCCTCAGGAGAACCGGGGACATCTACGAAAAACGTGCACTGTGCTACGCACCAACGGATTAACATCAACAGCAATATGCAAGCTTAATAAGCCGAACAAACCCTCTCTACTGGGTCGGGATAATGTGTGAGCTAGTGGTACGCCTCAGCAGCGGTAAGGAAGTGCCGATCGATGAGACAACACTGTCAATAGTTTACAAATACATAAGGTCAGTATACACGCTAGAGATGCTGGCTAGGGATTTAGGTCTCGACAGCTGGGAGGAGGCGTACGAATTCATTAAGAGACTCCCTGCGTGGATAGCGTGGACACCGTCGTCCTTCTTCGAGTACACGAAGCGCAGGATCTGCGGCGAGAGCTAAATGAGGACTCCCTGCGGAGACAGAAGCACGTATATACTGACGGTGCGGTACGGGAAGGAAAGACTAGCGGAACTTGAAGTTGGCGACGCTCTTTTCCCCGCCGACCCAAGCGTCAAGATAGAGAGGACAGTCTTCGGCGGTGTTTTAGTGCTTTGCACTACGCTGCAGTTTGATGAATTACTTAACGCTTTACTAGCGTTTCCACCGACAACGCTTGAACGCGTAGTTCCGATCATGACGTGTTGCGATGCTGGTGACGACGCTGTAAAATGCGTAGTCGACACGGTGGTGGAGGAGGGGCTGAGGTATAGTATGGTGCGGTTCGGTAGGCGCGGTTGCCTGAGTAGAGATCAGCTCGAGTTACTTAAGAGGAGACTGCGTGAGTTCTCAACGCGCTATTCGGACAACACCCTGCTCGTTGAGCCACTAGATAATGTAGTGTGTATTGGGGTTGTTGAGGACGCCATGGATAAATTATTTAAAGAAAAAGTAATGAAAATTCAACCTTATAGAAGGTAGTTCCTCATGCATTACTAATCAAGGATGACCAACCAACTTTTTTAGCAATGTACCGTATTGATAAGGAGGGTGAGCTTATGGGTGAACTAAAGAAGATAGAGGTCATTGACATCCCCGTACCCGAAGGAACTAACGTAATACTAGGGCACACCCACTTCATTAAGAGCGTTGAGGATCTCTATGAAGCGCTAGTGACGTCCTCAACCTCCATTAAATTTGGCATTGGCTTCGTTGAGGCGAGTGGGGCAAGGCTGGTACGCTCAGATGGTAACGACCCCGACCTCATTAAGCTGGCGGAGAAGGTAGCACTGAAGATAGGTGCGGGGCACACGTTCATTATATACTTAAGAAATGCGTGGCCAATAAACGTCCTTAACGCCGTAAAGATGGTGCAGGAGGTGTGCCGTATCTACACAGCAACGGCTAATCCGTTGCAGGTGGTGGTTGCCGAGACAGATCAAGGGCGGGCCGTCCTTGGCGTTGTCGACGGGTACGCACCGCTCGGTGTGGAGGATGAGGCGGCGAAGAAGGAGAGGCACGAGTTCCTTAGGAAGATAGGGTACAAGCGTTAGGGGTTTTCTTGAATGGGTGAATACTTATTCAAGTGCCTGGAGCGTTTAGACAAGGTGTTTGACGGGAAAGTACTCCTCACTGTACTTAAGGAAGTGACTTCGAAAACTATAAAAATACGGGGCGACCTAGACACTAACCGCGTACCAGAGAGCAGGATTAAAAGAATAATCAGTAACTCCTTCAGCGGAACTAAGTGCGACTACGTACTATTACTTGATAATGAAGGTAAGACCGAGATACTAGTACCTGTAAGCGACGCCGCAACAACCGCTAAAACGGTGATTTTCCCTCGAATAGCTAAGTTGAAGGGGATACAGCTCCTTAAGAAGCAAGAGAGGGTAGAGTTGGAGGCCAACGCTGTCTTCTCACGATCACTGATTAACGAGAACGTGAATGTTGATAACTCCTATTACGTGTTCGAAGGACGCGCCGGTTTAGTGGAACCACATAATGATGTGGTAGCGGTGAGGATACTTACGGATAAAGGAACGAGAGTCATATTGAATGACGAGCACATAGAGAAAATCAAGAAGGAGAGTATGGAGCTCCTCAAAACACAGCATCCTTACCAACGTGCCGCGGTTAAGAAGGTAACTAAGAGGGGAAGGAAGGCTAAGAAGGCAGGGAGGAAAAAATCGTTAAGGAAGGGAAGACCTAAAAGAAGATCGAGGACCCGAAGGAAAAAGCGGGCCTTAAAGAAGAAGCGCTAGTACAGCTTTCTGAGCGTGTAGTCTATTCTCTGCCTGATCCCACACTACTGATTGAGGACCGTCTATCACCTCATTCGTTACCTCCATCCCCCTATGCGCCGGTAGGCAGTGCATGAATATAGCATCGCTTTTTGCTAGGCTCATTAACTCGGGCGTTACCCTGAACCTGCTCAGATCCCTAATGCGTTTCTCACGCTCAGCCTCCTGCCCCATGCTCACCCACACGTCAGTGTAGACCACGTCAGCACCCTTAACAGCGTCTTCAGGGCTTCTCAGCACCTCTATGCTGGCCCCGGTCCTGTTAGCGTCCTCCATAGCTAACTTCATGATCTCGGGATCCGGGTCGTAGCCTTCGGCTGTACCGATCTTTATGTTAATCCCTAACTTTGCTGAAGCCAGTAGCAGTGAGTGGAGGACGTTATCAGCCCCGTCACCCACGAAGGCTATGGTGAGGCCGGCTAATCTTCCCTTCTTCTCAAGTATTGTTAACATATCGCTGATTATCTGGCACGGGTGTTCCTTATCACTCAAGGCATTAATCACTGGAATAGTCGCGTACTTAGCTAACTCAACTAAGTCGCCGTGGTTGTACACTCTAGCAACTACTCCGTCAACGTACCTACTGAGAACCCTTGCCGTGTCCGCTACGGTTTCACCCCGCCCTAACTGCATTTCTTTCCAACCCAGCGATATGACGTAACCGCCCAGCTGCACCATTGCTTGCTCGAAGCTTATCCTGGTTCGAGTGCTTGGCTTCTGAAATATCATCAAGAGGGTCTTCCCCCTCAACACGGGGATTATTCTCTCACCGGCGTAGAATCTTCTCTTGAAGTCGAGTGCCGTCTGAATAATGAATTGTAGTTCCTCTGAGTTCAGGTCAGCTATTGATATTAAGTCTCTCCCACGGAGGGACTTCACGTTTCTCCCTAGTGCTAGGGACGTGGGCACCATAATAAACGTTAAACAAAGTAACGCGATATATTAAGTGTGCCTGCAATGAATGCCGCGAGGATCATTGCTGAGATAGCGATGCCGCGCCGGAAGGTCAAACCCAACTTCACCCCCTACCACGTAATCAAGGCACTCATGATAATTAGCAAGGGCCACGTAGGCCGCCCTAAGCTACGGGAGGAACTTAAGTTGGGGGATGCCAGCACGAGAACGTTACTCAAGCGCCTTAAGGAGGCTGGGTTGGTAAGGTCGTTCCGCCCAACCGGAACTGAGCTAACGGAGAGAGGGCGTGAGGTTCTCAAGGAAGTACTAAATAGTTTAGTAGTGCTCGGGGAGGTGGCACACGGTAGTATCTGCGATAACTGCGTTACCTCAGCAGTGGTCCTGAGAAACGCTGCAGACCTCCTCCGGGGAATGGGGGTAATAAGGGTTAGGGATCTAGTAGTTAAGCAGGGAGCGGATGGGGCATTAATACTGTTGGTCGGCCCTAACGGGAGGGCCTTGATGCCCATACAGGGCGGGGAGATACCTTTCACAGACCCGCTAGTATCGAATGTAAGGAAAAAAGTCCCGTTAAGGGAAGGTGATGTGATACTCGTTGCTATGTGTAGCCCTCATGATGAGTCATGCATCGAACATGTGGTGAATGCCGCCATCACAGTACTTAAGCGGGGTTAGCGTGATGCGTAGGGCCGTAGCGCTTTACACGGGCGGGAAGGATTCTCACTATGCAATAATTAAGGCCCTGGAGAAGGGCATCGTGACCACCTGCCTAATAATAGTGAGGACCGGCAGAGAGGATTCTTGGATGTTCCACACCGTGAACATTGACCGAGCAATCCTCCATGCCAGATTAATGAACATACCTTACGTAACGGTGCAGGTAAGCGGCGCGAAGGAGGTTGAAGTCGAAGAACTTAAGCACGCGTTAGGAACTCAAGCTGTAATGCGCACCGATGAAATCGAGTACCTAGTAACCGGTGCTGTGGCCTCTAGGTACCAGAAGGAGCGGGTTGATGCGCTGGCAGATGAGTTAGGTTTAAAGCACTATGCCCCCCTATGGGGGGCTGAGCAAGGTAAGCTATTCCTTGAGGAGGCAAACACCTTAGGCTTCCTGATAACAGCTGTTCAAGCATATGGTTTGAGTAGCGAGTTACTAGGCAAACCCGTAACCCCCAGCCTCGCAGTAAAGCTACTCCACAGGTTTAAGCGATACTCCATAAGCCCTGTGGGAGAGGGCGGTGAGTTCGAAACATTCGTTATCTCTTCGCCACTATTTAAAGGAAGATCCATAGCCGTACGTAAGGCCTCAATGACATGGAATCCAAATACCTTCACAGGATATTACGTAATTGAGGATGCTGGGATCCTGCCCTAAAGGGGAACCAGCACTACCTCTTGAACCACGCATCCAATCCCTTGACCCGTACCTTTATATTCTCCCTGTACGCCTTCCTCAGTCTTTCATACGCGTTCTTAACTCGCTCAGGAGAGAAGTCGTGTTCCCTCACGAGTATCTCCATTAACTCCTCTAGGTTTGGTTCACGCCACTCAACCTCATACTCGTCCGTAACTGGTGGGTTGAGGAATAATTCCTTAATCTTCTCGGGCGGTACGGGGAAGGACGTGCCTGGAAGGGCCTTAAGCGCTTTCTCCAGCGTCCCATATGTGCGTATTAAGCGATACGCCGTCCTAGGCCCTACCCCCTTAACACCTGAGGGGTTGTAGTCCGTCCCTAGCAGTATGGCTATGTCTATTAGTTGCTCTCTTGTGAGGTTAAGTGCCTTCAGCAGCGTGTCAAGCTCTATGATTTCCGGCTTTATCTCTACATAGACGTTCTTACGCGGTAACTTCCTCCTTCCTGAGATCGTTAAGTTCCTGAGTAACCGGGGCGCACCGAAGAGCAACGAGTCATAGTCCTGTGAGGCAGCTGCCCAAGCGTCACCCTTCTTAGCTAGGTACGCTGCCTGAGCCTCCCCTTCAGAGGGGGCTTGAACCCACGGGACACCCATAGCGTTAAGCAGTTTCTTCGCGTCCTCAACCATTTCATTCGTTAACCTGGATGACATCTGCGCGTACCTCCTAGCCGCCTCCAAGTCACCTTTACTTAGCGCTTCGGCGTACTTCCTCGCTGCCTCCACCCTCACGCTCATCCTCTCAGCTATTTCCTTAGCCTTCAGCTCCGGCGGCTTACCATCGAACACGTAGACGGGCTTTATTCCCGCCTCCATGAAGTTAATTGTCCTGTAAAAGAGCCCGCTCAAGTGACTGGTTATCCTTCCCTGCCTATCCTTTAAGGGAGTTCCGTCAGGCTGCCTTATCGCTGCAAGAAACTGGTATAGCGCGTTGTACGCGTCTATAGCCACTACCTTCCCTTTGAGTTCCCTCAGATCCCCCACAACGCGTACGGCCTCCTGCGGTATTAGTTCCTTTAAGTTCACACCCAACAACTATCCCCGTATACCTAACCTCATGGACGTAGTTAAGTATTACAATCACTACCGGATTGTTTTTAAGGCCACCTACTTACCTATGATGGGTCGTGAGCATGAGTCATGTGGGCGAGCAAAGCAGTAAGGGGCCGGTGATAGTTGAGGCTTCAACCCCGCCGATATGCAGTAGTTGCGGTAGGGTAGTTCCTCCCGGCGAGAAGGCCGTTAAGTTCTACTGCCCAAACTGCGGCACGATACTGATCTGGAGATGCAGGAAGTGCAGGGAGCTGGTGATACCGTACAAGTGCCCGAACTGCGGTTTTGAAGGTCCTTAAGAGGGCGGGTCACATGGCTAAGGTATTAGTTGCGTTGAGGATGAATCCCTCAGATGAGAACGTGGATCTCGACAAGTTAGTTGAGGAGGTAAAGAAGAACCTGCCTAAGGATTTCGAGATAGTGAAGCATGAGAAGACCTACATAGCATTCGGGCTCTACGCATTAAGGTTGTACGTAATAATGCCGGAGGAGTTCGAAGGCGGAACTGAGAAGCTAGAGGACTATCTGAAAGGTATTGAAGGTGTATCATCAATAGACATAGAGTACGTCACCAGGACAGAAGCGTTCTAAAAGCACCCCGGTTTTTAGGCTAGAACCGTCACTAAGCTACTAATCCTAAACCTGTGTGACGCAATTAATGAGCATTAACCGCACCCGCCCAGATTATCTGGGGTGGAAACCTTCATTATGGTTAGTTGAGGGCAGAATACATTTTGATACTCGGAGGGGAGTTTTGTATAGGTCGTCGATGTTCTCTTTTTGGAGCCCTGCGGGGTGATAGGAGCTGTGCTCCAAGCCCCGCAGGGCATGGCATAGCTTTGACCTGCGTGCTGTTCGGTCGAAAGCCAGCCATGACACCATAGGGATACCTAAATCTCTATGGACGAGATAGAAGTCCCTAGAAGCGACCCAAACAACCCTAAACCATGCGGGATGATCCTCCTTGGGAACAAAACAGAATTAACCAACAATCCCTATAAGCTCTAGAACCACAATCGAGCTTAGGTAGTGATGGGTAATGCCTCTTGAGGTTACCAGGAAAAGGGAGTATCTCCTAAGGGTAGCTGAAGCGAAGAAATATGAGGCCATGCGTGGTAAGGCCAGAATACCTGAGCGGGTGATGCGGGTAATAGGGGTGGATCCGGGCGACGTCATAGAGATCTCCGGGCGAAGGACAACCGTAGCAATCGCATGGCCAGCTTTCCCCGAGGATGAGGGTTCAGACATCGTTAGGATTGACGGCATAATACGTAAGAACGCTGGTGTGAGCATAGGTGAGCGAGTAATAGTTCGGCCAGCCGACGCTAAACCAGCTATACATGTGAAGTTCTCGGTAGGAACCCCAACCATTGAAATAAACAAGAGTGAGAGCTCCATACGCGCCGTGAAGAAGAGGCTCCTAGATTATGCCATGGTGGAGGGCGATTTGGTGCCCCTGCAACTGCTAGGGCACTTAGCTCTCCTCTACGTGGTTCAGACCAAGCCTTCAGGCCCCGTCGTCATAACTGGGAGGACAAGGATAACAATACTGGACAAATCACCCACCGTGATGAGATTACCCAAGGTGACTTACGAGGACATAGGTGGCATGAAGCATGTGGTGGAGAGGGTGCGTGAACTAGTTGAGCTCCCACTAAAACACCCAGAGCTATTTAGGAAGTTGGGTATTGAGCCTCCTCGCGGCATCCTGCTGTACGGCCCTCCCGGCTGCGGCAAGACCCTCCTAGCTAAGGCAGTAGCGACCGAGTCAGAAGCATATTTCATAGCGGTTAACGGTCCTGAGATCATGAGTAAGTTCTACGGCGAGTCAGAGCAGAGGCTGAGGGAGATCTTCGAGGAGGCAAAGAAGCACGCACCAGCAATAATCTTCATTGACGAGATTGACGCCATAGCGCCTAAGCGTGATGAAGTTATAGGTGAGGTGGAGAGGCGTGTAGTTGCCCAGCTACTCACGCTAATGGATGGGCTTGAGGGGCGCGGTGACGTAATAGTCATAGGCGCGACCAACAGGCCTCACGGCCTTGACCCGGCGTTAAGGAGGCCGGGCAGGTTTGACAGAGAAATAGAGATACCCTTACCTGATAAGCAAGGGAGGCTTGAGATACTCCAGATACACACAAGGAATGCCCCTCTCGACAAGGACGTCGACCTTAAGAAAATAGCGGAGATTACGCATGGATTCACCGGCGCCGACCTAGCAGCGCTGGTTAAGGAAGCAGCGATGAATGCCCTCAGGAGAATACTCCCCAAAATAAATCTCGATGAGGATGAGATCCCGCCCGAAGTACTGGATGAACTCAAAATAACGATGAAGGACTTCCTAAACGCCCTAAGGGAGATAAGCCCCAGCGGCTTGAGGGAAGTTATGATAGAAGTACCTGAGGTTAGGTGGGAGGACATAGGCGGGCTAAGCGAGGCCAAGCAACAGTTAAGGGAGGCTGTTGAGTGGCCCTTAAAATACCCTGAGTCGTATGCGAAGTTGGGTATTGAGCCTCCTCGCGGCATCCTGCTGTACGGCCCTCCCGGCTGCGGCAAGACCCTCCTAGCTAAGGCAGTAGCGACCGAGTCAGGCGCGAACTTCATAGCCGTGAAGGGACCCGAAATACTGAGCAAGTGGGTAGGAGAATCAGAAAAAGCAATAAGAGAAATATTCCGCAAGGCGAGAACTTACGCGCCAGCCGTGGTGTTCTTCGACGAGATAGACTCAATAGCACCTATAAGAGGTACTTATGGAGACGCGCACGTCACGGAACGAGTGGTTAGTCAGCTACTGACGGAGCTTGACTCCATAGAGAAACTCACGAACGTGGTCGTTATCGCCGCAACAAACAGGCCTGACTTAGTGGATCCCGCATTGCTTCGCCCGGGACGCTTCGAGAAACTCATATACGTGCCCCCACCCGACAAGAAGGCACGTTATGAAATCCTTAAGGTACACACAAGTAACATGCCGTTGAGCAGAGACGTTGACCTACAGTACATAGCGGCAATAACGGAGGGGTACTCCGGCGCTGACCTAGCCGCGCTGGTGAGGGAAGCCGCGCTAATGGCTCTACGGGAGGACATCAAGGCAGCAGAGGTGAAGATGAAGCACTTCCTAATGGCGAAGGACAGAGTCACGCCGTCACTCAGCGAATCGATGATTAAATTCTACGAAGACTGGCTAACTAAGATGCGGCGCCGGGCACCCACCACTGCGCGAAGAGAGACGTACCAGATCTAACGCAACAATAACGTCTTTAAGGCTCGGTAGCAGAGGTGTAGCGGGGGTACGCGAGTTGCTTATAGCCCGATTTCCTTCCAACGTAGTGTTGAGGATACTGGAGGTACTGAACGAGAATACCGGGATAATGAAAGACACAGACCTCTACGAAGCCCTAAGGAGGGAATTCGACATATCGTACCACGAGATGATGAGGTACTTAATGATGCTGGAAATCAGGGGATACATCCACGTCTCCTCGTCCCGGGAGAGCTTACGTGTAATATCACTTAACCCTAGGATTAAAGAATACTTAGCCTCTAGAACTTAAGGTGGCTCCACACCGTAGACCTTTGAGATATTATCCACCATTACCCTATGAAGGAACTCCGAAAGCTCAGCATCAGTGCTCAGCATGTGGTTAACCGTTTCCGCTATTTCCCAAGGATACATAACTACCCCAGGCCTCTTAGGGTCATCTATGTAGTCGCTCTCAACCTCAACGCATAGGGCACCTAACCGCTCTGCCCGCACCAGGGCCTCACTCCTCCCTAATATCGTGGCGCTGAGTCCCTTCTTACACGCGTGAAGCGCCATGCTTGCTGATGAATGATGCAGAATCACGGACTTAGTACTCCGTATTCCTAGTGAATTCACCATAGTTTCCACAGACTCCACCGTTACTTGACCTCCCTGCTCTAAGTGCAGGTGTAGAACTCCTCCATGATCGCGGACGATCTCCAGCGCCGTTAACAGTAACGCGTCGTTAGCCGCGAACGACTCAGGTATACTCTTATAGTGCGGCCTACCGAACTCCCCTATCCCCTGCAGTCTACCTTCGTCAATCATCCTCGCCAGCAACTTCATCACGTTCTCCCGCACGAACGATACTACGTTTGAGGCGTTGCCCCCACCCCTCTTGATTAAATGATCTATGAACGCCGGATGCACTCCCGCGACACATGCGACCTTAACGCCAGCTTCCCTGGCTTCATCGCACTGCCTCACATGCAACTCAATAGCTTTGATAATACCCTCCAGTGTTTGAGGTAAGCCATAGTGTTGCGGCGGAAGCGAGACAAGGGCAATGAACCAACCTCCACGATCCCTGAACTTCTCACTGATGCGGAGAGCACCTAACCCTAACGGTGAGGCATGCGCGTGCGCGTCAGCTATCGGTACCGTAACCTTCACCCCCTCACTACCTCCGCAACCTTGCAAAAGATCATTATGTATTAAACCCCCACAAACTAAAACTTATTAAGTAACCCCAACCTACTTTTCACGGTGTTGAATAATGTCAATCGTCGTACGTGAATTTAACAGCATAGGTGAGTTCATAAAAAGTGTGGATGACGAGTTAAGCGAAATGCGCAGAAAGTTAGGAGAGCTTCTGAGGAGGCTGGAGGAGCTCCGCGTGAAGGTAGAGCAGGAACGGAAGATCAGGTCCATACTCAGTAAACTAGGGGCGGCCTCAGCCAGCACTCAGTCAAACGTTGTTGAACTCAAGACCATTAAGCTAATAATGAATCCCACAGCAGAGCAGGAGGTGTCGGCCTTAGAGCAAGTCGTTGAAATGCTCAACAACAAGATCACCCAGCTTCAGGCAATCAAGAAAGACCTAGATGTTCTAGGAGGGATGGATATCGAGGTAAAACTTACTGCGATATACATAGACGGACTACCTAAGAACATCCTCATAAGAATCATGTAATTACTAAATGAATTTTAAACAACCGCTCGCGGGTCACTGGCATACGTACCTAAGGTGCTGAACCCTTGTTTTAAGTTCGTCCCTTAGGTGAAACACCGCAACAATGCTACGCCGTAATAGCGGACAGATATATAAAACACGGAATAATAAAGGTTCCATGGAATCCTCGAGGCTGGGTGAACATCTTGAAAGGTATTTTCCGTGGATTCCGCCTAAAACTGAAGAAAAGGAGAACACCTGAGGGGAGGGTTGAGGAGGCTGTTGAGGAGAGGGAACCCCCTAGGTTAACGATGCGAACACGCACATTCCTCAGCGGCAGAGGGCATTTACTGGCTTCCTACCCTCTCTACGAACCGTGGGCATACGCCTTCATAGTTGAGGATCCCAAGACCGGGAAAATAGTGTATAATGTTGAGGAAGTAAGCATGAATGAGACAGAGCTTGAAACATACAAGGAAATCATAGACTACATCACTTGGGAGTTGGAGCCGCCTGAAGAGATAACTGACGCTAGGGAGTACCTAATGAAGTACGCCCGCAAGGCAATTCGCCTCTTCCAGATTAGGTTGGGTCGCACGCCCGGTCTTTCATGGGCTAAGATAAGTTACTATGTTGAGCGTGACTTGCTGGGTTACGGCCCCCTTGACCCGATCTTTAGGGATCCGAATGTTGAGGATATTTCCTGTAACGGTGTCGGGATACCTGTTTATGTGTGGCACAGGAGGTACGAGTCGCTCCCTACGAACATCGTTTTCAATAGTGAGAAGGAGCTGGATGAGTACATCCTTAAGTTAGCTCACATGGCTGGGAAGCACATCTCGGTCGCTTACCCGATCCTCGACGCGATCCTCCCCGGCGGTCACCGAGTAGCGGCGACCTTCCGGAAGGAGGTGTCTACGAAGGGCTCAACGTTTACAATAAGGAAGTTCAGGGCTGACCCCATAACCATCATTGACCTCATAGACTACCGAACAATATCCCCCGAGATAGCCGCCTACTTCTGGCTAATCATGGACTACAAGATAACGACACTCATACTCGGCGTTACCGGGGCCGGGAAGACCAGCACGCTAAACGCGTTAGCCAACCTCCTCAGACCGACCTACAAGATAGTGACGATAGAGGACACGCCCGAACTAAGGCTACCGCAGGAAAACTGGGTGCAACTCGTCTCCAGACCCTCCTACCTAGCCACGGGAGGGATAGGCGAGATAACGCTCTTCCACCTAGTCAAGGTCTCCCTCAGGTACAGGCCCGACGTAATCATAGTCGGTGAGGTCAGGGGTGAGGAAGCGTACGTACTTTTCCAAGCCATAGCGACCGGCCACAGCGGCATGACCACGCTACACGCAGAATCAATAGACGCCGCAGTCAAGCGACTCACGTCCCCACCCATGAACATACCCCCCTCATACATACCACTCATCAACGTCGCGATGGTGATTAAACGAGTCATCAGAACAGATGAAACCGGCAGGCCCAGACCTGCTAGGAGAATAACGAACATCTGGGAAATCGAGGACTACGAGAAATACAGGGAAATCGCTAGGTGGGACCCGATACGCGACACATTTAACCTGAAATTAAATGACAGCATAGTCCTGAAGAAGATTAGTGACTTAACAGGTAAATCCATTGAGGGCCTCATAGAGGAGATAGCGCGCAGAAAAGCCATATTGGAATGGCTGGCCGCGAACCGCATCAGATCCTACCGAGAAGTTGCCACATACGTGCAGAAATACTACGTAAACTCAAGAGCAGTGCTCAGAGAAATAGGCGTAGGAGAGCTCTGAAGACTGTCTCACTACACATCATTCATCATTATTAAATCCTTATAATGATGCTAGCACACTAACAGAGCCCCCAACGTTAGGGTGGCGACCGAACATAACTCTCGCGGTTTAAACCATGCCTTAACTATCATCGGAAAACGCTGAAAAACACTTATCATTATCCTGACTTTGTCAGCGACCATATGTAGAGTGCTGTGAATACTGCCAGCGTTGCATCGAAGTCTGGATCCGTTCCGTATGGATCACTGCCTGTCCAGTCAAGAGGAGGTAATGCATTAATAATGATGAATCCTTTACCCTCAGCCCATGCAGCACTGACGATCCTATTTACGCTTGCATTCATATAAAACACATACGTAGGTGCCGTACTCCCTGTAGCTATTATACTATAATTGCTCCATACGGTGCTGGGAAGATTATATAAACTAAACATATTCACCATATCATTCCAATCCGCGCCTGTCCCTGCAGTAACGTTACTCGAAGTATCCACTACCAAGCCGGAAGGAATTACCGGAGGGTCACCGACTATGTTAACCCAGATCCACCCATCATTCTCTACACAATCTTTCACAATCGTAGGATCTATAGGGGAAGCCATTCCGTGAAGATTAATTACTATCGCATCTTTCGGAGGTATTGAGAGCAGTAAGTCATTTAGGAGCGTATCGCTATTGATTACTATATAACTATTAATACCTACAGACCTCAATTTATTCTCAACGATCTGTAATAGCCTCTCCATATTTAAGGTATCATTCCCGCCTCCCAGTCCCTCCGCCTCATAGTTAGGAATGGCCAGCAGGTAAACGTTAGGAGTATTCTTTAGGTATGGATTATTTACGCCCCACTCAACAAACAGATGCTCTAAACCAACTCTAAATTCAACGGTACCACCATCCCCTGTATTGGGATCATATACTTCTGTGTAAGGGTCATATAAGAAAACTGCTACACGATATATGTTTGATCTATTTACTGGAAACACAGCATTAAACATAAAGGTTCTGGGCTTGGCTATAGAGAATGTTATATCTTTGTACCCAGAGAATACCCATTCTCCTGATCGAGGGTCAAATTTGTATATAGCTATCATCGCTATCCTCAATTTTCGAATTGAACTAAGGTCAGCATATCCTGTAAAACTAAAGAGCCAGTATGAGGTGATCTTTGCCGAGACTTTAATATAGTCCGCGTTAGTAATGTCTCTAGAGATCATTACCCTTAATGCAAGAGTGTCTGAGTTCCCGTTTCCACCCGAAATGGTGTCTAGGACTAGTTCATGAATACCGTTTTTGTCTAGATCCTCCTCCCTTATCAACCCTGTAGCATTTGTCAAAGTTACCATGTTACCAGTAATTTCTAGAGTGCACGCATTGAGAGATGTTGAGGTCAGTGGATCATAGCTGGACGCTGGGCATATGTAAAGGTTTGTGAAGTATCCGTGAATGAAGTTTTCTGTGTAATCATAAATTAACCCTGGTACCTTAAGGAATTCGTAGGTTCCTATAAAACCAGTAATGACTAAGTAGTAATTACTGTTTAATAAGTTCGAATAATCCTTACCATTTATGTATAATGTACCACCACGTGTCTCAGGTCTTAAGGTTATCATGTAAAAGCCTGGATATTGTGGATCATCCCAGATAAGCGAAGTTAGGAAGTAGGTTTTAGCTTCAATTTCATTACTCCCTTGAAGAAGTGTAAGTGAACTGCTTTTCACTATTTGATTATATCCTATGAGCTTGAAACCTGAAATCGGGTAGAATAGCCCTCTCCATATCCCTCCCACACCTCCAGCAAGGGTCGCAGGTGGTACCAAGTAAGCGACTCCCGTGCCAGAGCTCGGTAAGACGTTGCCTCTAGCGGTCACTACTCTGAAATAGTATTGACTGGCCCTCTCCGCGGGTATGGCTAGCTTGATTAGTAGGTCGTCGCCTGGCTGTAGTGTTGGGTACTTACCCCTTACTAGTAATTCTTGGTTTGTCGATCCCGGGTTTATGACCGCCCATTCGACTATGGAATTCGGTGGTTGAGGTGTGCCTATTTGTGAGAGATCTATTATTGACACTACCTTACCTGTAGTTCTGTTTATTAACATGAGGGTATGCAACGTTACCGGGACGGAGCCTGTGTTGTTGATCCATATCCCTGGGAAGATCCCTCTAAGTAAGTTCTGCTGGGTCTGAGGAACGCCGCTTATTGATAATGTTTCTTCATTGCGTAGTTGCAGGAATTTTACCTTACTGATTACGTTCTCCTGTCTTGATAGTGTTGATAACTGTATGCGTAGCATTAACGGTATTACGGCCGTGAAGAGCACCGCAAGTATTAGTACGCCAGCTATGAGTTCGGACTGCGCCCTCCTCGATAAACGGATTCCGGCACGCCTCATCAGGCACCACCTCCTAAAGGGGTTGAGATTCTCTCGACCCCATAGAACTTAGTGCTTACCTGGATGAATGTGTAGAGGGTAAAGTCGTAGTTCTCCCAACCTGGAGGGGCTGTGAACTTAATCATTACGTAAGCGCTTGGGTAAGGGGTGGTGTTGAGTGCTGGAACCCTATATATGGGCACTACGTTAATCCCGAAACTCCCAAGGCTTAAGCCATTAGTAGTTAACAATACGTCACCTCCCGAAACGTTCTGTGGGCTTAACGTGGTGGGGACGTAATCTATGGAATTAGCTTGAACCTTAAGGTAAGTGATGTTCATGGCACCCCACAACTGAGTGGTGGGGCCCCCCTCAACGTAGATACTCGGTGGAGAGCCCGAGGTAATTAAGGGCACAACAAAGAAGTAATTCCTAGCACCGTAACTCAGGAGAACTAACTTATAAATAAAGGTGTGATTATAACCGGCATTAGGATCGGTAGGGTCAGCCGGAACGTAAGAATGATACACTAAAGTAACGAACTCATTAGCGGCCGCATCAGCGACGACATCAGAAACATCTTCCTGAGAAGAAATAATAGCGGCCTGACTAGTAAACAAAGCAACAACAGCCACACCAACAACTAAGGAAGCACCAACCAGCAGCACCACTGAAATCAAATTAGCCTGCCCTCTCATTACCCTAAACCTCGCTAGGGCAATTCCCTCAATCCCGTATAAAGACTCTAATCCTACAGTATAAATATTCCTATATCCATAGCAGACCTTCCGACGCATCTAATGTTTCTAAGGCGCTTCATGGTACTTTTACATTTATCACAAATTATTGAAGAGTATTACCATAGTGACCACTTTGAGCTTAAAAAATAAACAAAAATCCTGATATTCATTTGGCTTGAATTACCAATGAATAGACATTACCTGCAGCGGTGTAAACTTTAACTTGGTACGATGTACCGCTTGTATAGCTACCCGTTAGCGTAACATTTATATACACATCCTTACCCGGCGCTATTGTGAATTGACCCAACGTCACTGTACTTTTAGTGGTACTTCCTACAGGTGAGGTAGTGACTGTTGTGCCTGGCGTTACCGTCTCAACACCTACAATCTCAATTTTTTGTATTGTTGAAGCCGCCGTGCCTGTATTCTTTACATGAAGCACCAGGATTTTGTTTGCGGCGTCAATGTAGCTGTCTGGGTAGAGTTGCAGTGATTCTGTTGATCCGAAGCTTCCCCAGATGCCCATTATCCACCCTATTACTCCTATCGCTATTACTAAGGTTACCGCTATTATTATGACTGTGGCGAGTATTGGTGATATGGCCTTGCGTGTGTTCATTGTGTTTAACACCAAACATTTCATGGGTGAGGTGCTTAAAAAAATTCCTGTGATTTCGCATTCGCGTTATAACTTGTTAATACCTTATTAAGGTGGTTGCTTAGGGAAATATTTGATTCGTTATTTTGTTGATCGTATGTAGGTGGTTATTGCGTTGTAGACGTTGCCTGACCTCGTGTATATTCTTATGGCGTATAGTGTGTGGGGTGCGTAGTTTTCTTTGAGTGTTATGTTCGCTATTTTCTCTTTCATCGGTTCTACTTTTATGTTCACGTTGATTGTTTCCTTACCAACTATGACTATCTTGTATATCTCCGCAGGTGATGCGCCCTGGTTAAGTATGTGTAGGTGGAGTATCCATGTGTTGTTTTGCTTCTCTATGTACGTGTCAGTGGAGTATACCCTCAGGATTTCAGGTTGCTTCACGCTCGTTGATATTATTGAGTGAACCCAGCTTATGAATGCGGCGGCTATGGATATCGTTACGGCTATTATCACTATTGTCGCGATCTCCTGCGATATTCCTCTACGGTGCTCCATGCCTTACCGCCCCCTACCCATATTCTTCTCTTGCTTGCTCCGTTATTACTGATTTGCCCGTGCTTTGCCTGCGCCTTGCTAGGTGCCTTTTAAGCTAGGTACCGCTGGCTATAGCCCGATTAGCGCTAGTGTCACTAGTATCGTTATTGTTGAGAGGATCACCATTATTGCGGCGTGCTTGAATCCTGCCGCGATGCTTAGTTCGCTTACCTTGCCCGCTACTAACCCCATTATCACTGCGTTGATTAACGTGCCTGCCGAGAGCACAGTTATTAGGGGTGCTAGGTCATTGGGTGTTACGTTCTTAGAGCTTTGGAGGAGTAGGTTTATGATTATTATTGGTGATGCCGCTAGAAGCATCGTGCCGAAGTAGGGCATCACTACGTATGCTCTTAGCTTCCTCCTCATCTCTACCTCAGCCTCCGCCAAATCCTGAGTGAAGCTTGATAATGCATCAATTATCTCGGGGGACCCACCCCCAACAACTATTGAGTCGGCTAGGAAGCGGAATATCGTTATGACGAACCACTCCCTAACCCTCCTCAATACCCTCCTTAGCGAGGCCTCCAAACTCATTCCTGAGGCTAGAGCTACTGCCGCCTTGCTAACTATCGGTGTGAGGTTCCCGTAGTCCCTGTTCGCTAACGACATTATGCATTTCTCTGGGCTCAACCCGGTTTTCCTCGCTTCGCTTAGGTCCCTCAGGAAGTCCGCGGTGGCGTTCACCAGTCCCTTACTCCCCCTCATTTCATGCGTATGGCTTATCCACGCCGGGACGAAAACCACGAGCAACGCCGCAGCTAAGGAAACAGTTACTGACTTCGCCTCAAACATGCCTATCCGTCCCGAGAAGATCCCGTAGCCGCCCGTTACGATAAGCATCATCATGAATACTACGAGGGCGAAAGGCAGTGCCGTCAACGCTACGAGGTAAGGCCCATACCTCTTCACGGGTGTCTTTGGCTGCGAGGCGTGCGCCATGAAGAGCGTCATGGCACCTAAGGCTGGCAAACCAAGGAAGTTGTAGAGCGCTGGCATTAGGAGGTTAATCCTCGTGGCGCCAGAAAGCCTGCTAGCTTGTATTGCTGACAACGTGCCTGATACGGAGAAGAACACGAATATAGTTATCGACATTATCACTCCTAGAATTATGTAGACCTCCAGGAAGGAACCTAACCTCTCTATTATCGCTTTGAGTTCCGCTGTTCTGGCAGCGAAGATCTCCCTGGTCCTCGTCTCCAAGTAGTGAACCACGTCACCACCGCTCCTTAAGGTGGTCACGTAACCGAGCATAGTGTCCCTGAACTTAGTGCTTGGGTGGTACTTAGTAACGGCTTCTATAGCCGATAGAGGATCCTTACCGAAGAACCTCATCTCCATTACCATCCTCTTCGCCTCCTTCCTTATAGCCTTGAACACCCTCAGCTCAGAAACCCTCTCAAGTATCTTATCAACACTCACACCCCCCTTAACCATGGTTGAGACATAAGCCATGAAGAACGGAAGCTCATTATCCACATCAGCCCTCCTAGAGGACGCCACACTTGCAGGGTAACTTATGCCTATGGCGAAGACCATGGCAGGGGCCGTAACCTCAATCACCAGCATCGTCACTAGCGTAACGGGACTCACCGGAATTACCAGCGCTAGCCCAATTAACACAGCGCCCAACATAAACGCCACTAATACAGTGTAGAGGATAATTCTGGAAGCAAAGACTACTGGATGCTCACTAATTCCAGCCTTAAGGATCGCCTTATCAAGCTCAAACCTCTTAGCTAGGCTCTTCCCCCACCTCTCAAACAAGGCTAAGGCAACAGCATCTATGATTTCCCTCGCCGTCGGTTTCCTAACCCTTAAACGCCGCTCAGGAGGCTCCGTGATGCTCGATCCCATTACCGGCAAGCACCTCTCAAGCCATTACCCTTCTAAATGAGGAATGCGTGAGTCCCCATCCTTTACATGACTTCCTCCATTCTTAAACCTGATGCCTACAGGAGGGCTCTCGAGTAAGGCACTACCACATTACCTAAAACATAGAACATACATAGTAAGCAGTCGCCTACGCCTGTCAGTTTAGGTAGGCGTGCTGTTAGCCCCGAGCGACGCTAATGACCTCCACGCGAAGCGGCTCGCGGCCACGGTGAGGCGCAAGCCTGCCCTAGCGAAACCCACGATAACCCGGGACGGGGAACGGTTATTCATGATCGGTTTGGGGCAGGCTGCCCCGGCACCTCCCATCTAAGTTCGATACCTCATTGGAAGTCGCGTTAACGGGCGCTACAAGGCCGTCTCACGAAGGAGTGGGGGTCAGTGCTTCGCTAGTTAAGCTTGCCAAGTCTACGTGGGGGTAGTAAACTTAAAAGTAAGGCATCCTTTATACTTTCTTGATGTAATGATGAGGTCATATTACTGGGGGGAGCAATGGTCTTGAAGGAAAAGACGTTGTTCTATCCGCCTGCGGTGGCTGTGCTGGTACTTATTTCTGTGACGTTACTTCCCGCCATAATGTTGACCACTAATATCAGCATCGTAGAGGCTGCCACTAACCCGTACGCCTATAGGGTGAATATCTCGATAAAGCCCGTTGCCGTATACGCGTTAACACCTCAGGAAATCTTCTTGGTTGGCAAGGTGAAGGGATCCACGGTCGTTGAGATATTAAACGTAAGTAACCCACTCACGCCCCCTAAGGTACTACAGTCCTACCCACTAGTAGGTAACCCGACAGTTATCGCAACAAACGGATACCCCGTAACGAGAATAGCGGTGGGGACGGATGCTGGCGACCTAGTTCTTTTTAAGGTGAATGGTGGTCGGATATACTTACTTCTTCATGCCGTTCTAGGAACAGACTTCGCTATAGAGAAACTCCTGATCCTTAAGGGTACTAGGGATTACAAGCTCGCAGTATTAGCCGTTGAGGGCAAGGCACCTGCAGGGGGTGTGTGCACTAAGTGCCATGTCTACGTGTTCGATGAATTATCAGGCGGCGCTATGAGGATAGGTTTGAACGAGGGTAACGCGTCCCTCACTATAAACAATGTGTTACCGCAAGACATTTCAGCGGCCCTCGTCGTAAGTGACGGGAGCTATTACTACGATGCGCAAAGGTTCGTCGTCACTTGGCTACCCGCTAAGTTCTATATTATCTTAGTGAACGCAACATACGTATCCAAGAATGAAACTTTGAAACCGGCAGCCCACGCCTTAGTGGATATAATTACATATAACAGGGGATTACATGAAATGTATCACTATGGCATTAACTTGGGAAGGGACGGCACGGCAGAGATACCTGTTCCGTGGGGGTTCGACGCTAATTTAACGCTTACCGACGTGAATGGCAAGAGGTATGTCAAGCATGTTGAAGCCCCGAACACAAGTGGAGTAACTAAGGTATACGTATCCTTCAAGCTTAATGCTCAACCAATAACCGCTGAGGCAGCAACGCTATATAGAGTCCCCCCGTATGAACTCGCTACCCCGCACATAATTAACGTTGATGATGTCCCTAACTCCTTCACCGTAGTGACTTCCCTTAACAATACCAGAATAAATCCCGCATCAACAGGACTTTCCCTACTCAAAGGAGTCAATTCCCCCAACTTCGTCCTCTACTACTACGACCCCTCCTCCGGCGAGGCTCACATTAAGGTCTACACATCATCCTTCAGAAAAATAAGTGAAATTACAGACTACGTAGGAATTAAGCTACGTTCCCTAGGAGCTTTCACTTACCCCGATGAAAGGATCATCATAACAGCATATAGGGAAGGCAAGATAAAGTACTACATAGCACATGACAACTCATACGAATTCTACTACGAACTAACCCTCGGAGGCATACTAAACAAGGTGGAGATAGTGCCATCAACGGAAGGCTACTATTACATAGCCCACACCTCAGCAGGGCTTCAGATAGTCCGCACGTATCCCTACCAAGTACCCATACTTAGGTACGGAACGACGGTGAACTACGCAACGGGATCCATAGACAGTGACGTAGGGGGAGACCTGAATTACGGAGTCATAGCGTACAGCGACCACCTAGTCATCCTACGGAACATAGCCCCCCTAATCAAAGAAGGAAAACCCGCTAACCTAGGATCTATAAGACTGCCGCGACTCTTTGTGAGAGTGAACCTGCCAGAAGGCCTACCTACCAACGGAACTAAAATCTACCTACTCTACCCTGGAGGCGTTTTGGAGAGAACCCTAGGGAAAAGCAATGTTGTGGTATTCCCGAACATATTACCCTCTGAGAACTACACCCTCGTCGTGGATTACTCTAGGCCCTACATAAATAAAGTCACACTAAACATAACACCTGCGGGGTACAGTGATGTACACGTGACTGTGAATTTGACGTATAAAATATACACTTTAATCCTAAACGTTAGGGACTCTGTTAGCGGTGCTAATATCATTGCTCCCTACGATGTTTTAGTTGACGGCAAGGCGGTTTTGAGGGAAATTAAGAATAGTACCGTGAGACTTCCGGTGATTTACGGGAATCACACCATAGTGGTAAAACCAGCTAGCGGTTATGAGAATGTCTATGAGGAGTCCACTATCCACGCTTACGTAACTGGGAACACGTCCATTAACGCGACTCTGATCAGGAAGAAATACGCTCTCAATGTCGTGGTGGTTGATAAGTATTCGAAGAGATTACTAGCGCCTGTGATTGTTGAGGTAGGTAAAGGCGTATCGAAGATAATAGGCTTTGGAGGGACCAAGGCATCTTTCATTCTGCCTTACGGGGATTACTTCATTCGTGTCACGCCCTTGAAGGGATATAGTAACATATACGTACCCGCTACTACAAGGATCACGTTGAGCAAGCCGAGTACAGTGACGTTAGTCCTTAATAGAGTAAGGTACACTCTTAACATCTCCATTAAAGACGTAACCACTGGAACCCTGACCGGGTTATTCGATGTTTACGTTAATGAAAGTAAAGTTGCGTCGGGTGTGAGGGGATTTGCTAACGTTACTCTCCCGTACGGCGTTTACGTAGTGTCGGTAACCCCGGAGCCTAAGTATGCGGGCGTTTACAGCGTGCCTCGCCCACAAGTGGTTAAAGTGTTTAACAATACTGAGGTAACCTTCAAGTTATCTAGGAGGTTCTTTAAGGTGAAAATCATTGTTGTTGATGACACTGGTGCGCCAGTAAAGAATGCTGAGGTGAGGTTCTTCAGTATAGACAAGGGTACCTACATATCAACACTATTGACGGACGCTTCTGGAAGCGTTCAGGGATCTCTATTCTACGGTGGTTACAGGATAGAGATCCATGCTAAAGGTTTCTATCCTGCTCAGCGGGATCTTATCCTGAATAAAGATACTGAACTCACAGTAACGCTTCAACCACAGCTACTCACAGTAATAATGCGGTACTCAATAATAATTATCGTGGTATGTATAGCTGCTGTTGCAATAATAGGTATTCTTAGGATAAGGGCTAAGATAGCGGAGAGGCTGCCTAAGGAGGAGTTATTCTGAGAGGTTGCGGCGTCAGCTTAATGGAACTTTCTTAAACTTTTCCTTGGATTTATGAGGGTCAGAGTCCAAACTTAATTAACGTAAATAATTCCGGTTAGACATACTTACCTAGGTAATGTTTCAGGGTGCAGTGCTGTGCTGAGGAAAGGTACTGCTATATCGTCGCTGATTGTTGAAGTACTGATACTGATTCTTACTGTGATTCTCATACCCTTAGTTATAATGTGGACAATGGGGCTCTGGCAAACCACGGGGAAGCCTTTCACAGTAAACCCCATAGTGCGCGTTACGCGGAACTCAGCAGGCTCGGCAGGTAATCCAGTACTGGAATTACGCATTACCAACAAGGGAGGGGAGGATGACGTCATAATACGCGTAGCTATAAAAGCTGGAGACGGCTTTTACATCAACACCACGTCATTCAACATTCCTAAAGGTTTTGTTGGAACCATAACCATAAAGAATTGGGAAAGGATAGGTAAGCCACAAGCGTTGAAGCCAGGTCAAACCTGCCGTGTATATATATACACGAGGGTGCATGGCATGCTCTTCTACGACGTGGTGGTTTCCAGACCGCAATAGTCAACGCTGCGCCCCAAGCTAGCGGGGTTTGAACATGTTCTCAACAGCATTTTAATCGCCACTTACTTAGAACTAGGGGAGGACACCATGTCTGCACGTGAGCTACTGAATAAAGTTATTGAAATCACGCGCAATCATAATCGGTGGAGAAGGTTTGAATGCGTTAACCTGATAGCGTCTGAGAACGTCATGTCTCCCTTAGCTGAGGCCGCGTACTTTACCGACATGATGCACAGGTACGCTGAGGGTAAGCCTG
>Ga0256833_1000446_pt1 | contig 32550 bp, 25 predicted proteins | sample 356284metaG_FD_190535 | JGI IMG/M metagenome (GOLD analysis project Ga0256833, IMG submission 190535) | Hydrothermal vent microbial communities from Mid Atlantic Ridge, Atlantic Ocean - 356-284 | ecosystem: Environmental > Aquatic > Marine > Hydrothermal vents | place: Atlantic Ocean: Mid... | reverse complement strand
CAGGGTTGCCATGGCGATACCTGCGTGCAGGGTGAACCTGGTGGCCTCGTATCCGACATCCGTTCTCGTCTCGCTCTTTGCAGTGGTGATGGCCTTCATGATGTTCCTCCTTTATGTTCAGAGAGCTTTGTTGTGCGTTGTTGGTTCTCTTTGCCCTTTGTGTTGCATCAGCGATGCCAGAAAGCAACAGAAAGGCCGTATATGGGGTGCTGTCTTTATCTTTCTGAATTTCTGTCCAAATTTTTTATATTTTCTGGCGGATCTCTGATAAATGCCTCGATAAGTGCGGCGGTGCCGCATCATTGTGCAACACAAGTGCTACATTTATGTTGTATGGTGATGCGGCTGGTGCAACACTGTGTTGCGCTGTATGCTGGATAGGTCCGAAGGCTGTCCCGGACTTATGTAAGCGTTCACAGGCACCGCATCTTTGCACAGGCGTGCCTGTCCGCATAGGTTAGACTATAGCGGTCAGGCACGCCTGCACAAATCTGCGGCCCCTGAGAGCGCTTACACATTGTGGTCAAAAAAACCGATGGTTGGTGATCCCGTGAGGGATTACGGACTTATGACCGCAGACACGGTGAGCGAACCATGTAACAGTTCAGCAGCACGCCATCTGCACGCGCTCATAACCGGCCGCATAGCGGGCTATAGCGGCCAGTCATGATCACGCACAGCTGACGCACTGCTGAACTGTTACCAATAGTCGTTATTATTCAAACGTAGTGCCGTCAGCGGTGAACTGTCATGAACCATGAACATCAGGCAGATGCCATCATGCCCCTGCCGCAGGCAGGGAACCATCCCGGGGCCTGGCCTCTGAAACGACACTCCCGGAGACAAGGGTCCGGAGAAACGACATGAAAAAGCCCGGCCATGGCCGGGCTTTTTTCCTCCTGGTGTCCTGTGCCCCGGGTGGGGGGTCATTCACGGACCCTGATACTCTTCTCCTCCCGGTTCACATAGTTGAAAAAGATGGGGAAGGCGACAAAGAACGCTGCGCAGATCAGGTATTCGATACCTTTGATGTGCGTGTAGTAGTCCACCAGGGTGTGCATGGGGGTGATCATTCCGGTGGCGACCATGTACTGCCGTGCCAGCTCGGTGAGGGAGCCGGCCTCGTGCAGGGCGCTGCCCATTGCCGCCAGTGCCCACAGGCCGATGAGGCCGCCGAAGCCGAGGACTATTTTTACCGCTGTTCCACTTTTCTGTTGATACTTCATTGTCTTTCCTCCTGTGCAGCTCCTGAGTGTTTCAGGGTATCGCCGCCTGCCGTCGGGCAGGCGGCATTTCCGGTCTCGTGGTTGCCTCAGCCGCCAATTGCGGTCAGGAATCCTCTCAGGAGTTCGCCAATGCCACAGGTGGCCAGTCCGCCGATCATGCAGGCAAATCCCCACATCCCGACCAGGGCTGCCAGAGCAATGCCTACACCCAGGGTGAACCGCGAAACCTCGTATCCGACATCCGTTCTCGTTTCGGTCTTTGCAGTGGTGGTAGCTTTCATGGTGTCCTCCTTGTCTGTATGAGAAGGTGTCTGTTGTTGTTTTCTTTGCCCTCCTGATTGCATGGGGGATGCCAGTTCGGGGAAAGAGATCGCTTTGTTCTGTAACGGTATGAAATAAAAAGTAATTGTACTGTTTGGGCTGTCGGGGAGGGATCGTTGTCGCAGCAGGCGCCCTGCGACTGCTACAGGCCGGGCCACAGGGATGTGGCATGGAGGCTGTTGCATGGATACGGATGTGTGGCACCTGTTGCGCCCTCTTGTGGACAGGTCGCATGGGGAAGGGTGTCGGGACAGACTTGCGGGGCGTAAAGAGGAGTCAACGGCCATGGTGCAGGAAAAATCTGGCCTGGGCAGGCGGTCCCTGGGATATGGCGGCAATCACCTGCGTATGGAGGGGCACCGGGATGGTTCGTGCGAAGAGAACGAGTGCAAGGGATGGAGCAGTGGACGGAGGGGCGGTCTCAACTGCCGGTCATGGCGTGCAGCAGGCCGGTCATCAGGTCGGCGGGACTGCTGGTGACCAATGCGCCGATCATGCAGGCAAAGCCCCACAGGGCGATGAGGATGGCCATGATCAGGCAGACCATCAGGAGAAAGGTGGAGAGTTCATGCTCGATGTCCATCCGGACATCGTCGGTCAGCAGGGTTTCTGTCTTCATGGCGGCATCCTCCCCGATTGAGGGTTCTTGGGGATATTGCGGGTTCATTGTTCTCTTTGCATGAGCAATGCCAGAAGCCTGTGGGGATGAGTCCGGGGATCGATCCACGGGGAGGAATGGGTAACCGCCTGGATATGAAGAGTTTTTTTTGTTCTGGAAGTACAGCGGGCCGTCAGGATGGGCCGGGGATGAGAAAAACCGCGCTCCGGCGAAACCGTGGCAGGGGTGTCGGAACTGTTGCAGATGCAGCGGAAGTGTTGTCTGCGTGGAGACAGCCGGCACCCCCGGCAGGCTGCGGGGCCCAATGCCCCGATATTTCATGTTCCGGGGGAGCGTTGGTGCAGGTGACCGTCAGGTCAGGGCAAGGGTGATGATGCAGATGCCTGTTGTGTCAGTTGTTTCCTCCGTGTGCAGTTCTCCGCCCATGGACCGGATCAGTTCCCTGCAGAAGGCAAGCGACGGCCAGGGATTCTGATGAACGGTCTCCATGTCCATTCCCGGGGGGCAGTTGTCGATACGGATGAGGACCCGGCCGGGATCTCTCGGGTGCCGGCAGCCATGAACGATGATCTGGTGGCGGGGACGGGAATCCCGGTCGGGCAGGCAGTCACGGACCTTTTGCAGTAGCGTCAGGAGCACGACCTGCAGTTTGGTCGTCTCCAGGGTGAGTTCCGGCAGATGTTCATCAAGATCGATCCGGACATCGATCCGTTCCCGCTTGAGCTGGCCGCGGATGATCCGGAGGGTGTCGGGGAGCAGTTTATCCAGGCGCACCCTGTCCTCCTCAGCGCTGGTCTGGCCGGCGAGCCGATGCAGGCTGGCCGAGAGCTGACTCATCTTCTCTTCCTCGGCATGCAGCCGCTGCAGCAGCCTGGTTTCCTCCTCCTGCCGTTGCGTCTCCTGGGCAAGGTCCAGGAGCGCCTGCGAACAGTTCAGCGATCCATTGGCGATATTGCTCATCTCATGGGCCACATCGGCGGCCAGGGCGCCGATGACCGAGAACTGGTAGAGACGGGTCATGGTTTCCATGGAGAGAGTGCCGCCGGCACGGTCCCGCAGCCGGGCCTGCAGAACCTGCTGCATGAGGAGGTTGAGCAATGCCACCTGCAGTGGCCCGAAACATTCGGGATCAGACGCACAGATGGTGACCACGCCCAGGCAATGGCCCTGGTCGGTCACCGGGAACGAGGCACAGGCCACCTGGTCGGGATCAAAGGGAAGGGAGGCATTGGCCAATTCCGGAATTCCCTGCAGGGAGACAGTGCCCATGGATGGCTGACCGCTTTCGACAGCCTTGATGGCCGTTGTGCAGAGACTGCCGGCCTGGCGGCAGAATTTCCGCAGGTAGCGTAGCAGTTGCCGGCATTCCAGGGGCGCATGGGCCAGGCAGCCGCATCCGGCCACCGGTTGCGGGAAGGTGTGGTCTTCGTCCACCAGGCCGACCCAGGCGATGATATACTCCGGATTGGTCAGCAGGGCCTGGCAGAGGGTCTCCCACCGTTCCTGGTCCGTCATCTCAACGGTCAGGGTCTGACGGGAATTTTCTAGGCAGTGGAGCATGTTGGTGAGGATGATCTTTTCCCTGAGAAGACGGTTGATCACCTCCTCCAGTCGCTCCATGGAGGTGCCCCCGGCACCGCCCTGATCCCCGGCGTCCCGCAGAGCGGCAAGGGCGGATCGGCTCAGTCGGAGCATAGGTTCCGCCAGGGTCCGGTGCACGAGGAACAGCATGCTGCTCATGATGAAGACCACCAGGGCCAGTGTGCCGACAATGACCTTGTGCAGGCCCAGGAGGAGCGTGTTGGTGTATTCGGACAGGAGCTCGTGGAAACGCAGGAAGCGACCGCTGATGGAACGTAGCGACCGGTTCAGTCGCTGGACCTCCTCCTGCCGGTCACCCTCTTCCTGTATGGCCCGGAGCTGGACCACGAGGCCCACCAGGTCGATCTGGGAGATGAAGGAGAGTTTGAACTCCTCGGGGATGAGAATATCGTTGATTATGGTCTTCAGCTCCTTGTCAAAGCCGCGTATTTCACGGCTGATCTCCTGGACATCGAGATGGCCGTGGCCGAGCAGGGCCTCGTTGATATGCTCCTTGATGGACGTGAACTGGAAGAGCAGTTCACTGCTGCGGTCGACCACGTGATCACAGTGGCGATAGAGCAGATATTGACGGATGCCGAGAGTGGTGATGGAGAGGAGCAGCAGGATGATGAGGCCGGTCATGAGCTGAAAGACCGTCCTGATCTCCATGTTTCGTAGGAAGCGCATCATGATGCCTGGTGGACTCCTTGCCTGTTGAATGTGGGAAGGCCGGTCAGGGATCGGTATATCACCACCGCCGATCGCGGCACCGGATGGTGCCAGCCGGCGGCGACAATCCCGGAACCATCGTCGCCGCCGGCATGAGCGGTTCGTCTATTTCGCCCCCTTCCATTCATAGAGAATGGGCAGCCGGTAGAGGATGAACCGGTAGGTGATGAAGTAGAGCGAGTAGATGGTGATGGTGATCCAGACCTCCTTCCAGTGGGGAATCTCCTGGTAGAGATCCCAGTTGAAGGCGATGAGCGCCGTGTTGATCCGGTTCCAGATGATTCCCAGCGCCGAGATGACGGCCGCAAACCGGACCAGGCCCACCCGGGCGTGCTTGACGCCATAGGCGAACAGGAACATGGGCAGCACCACGCCGATCCCCAGTTCCAGCAGGTAGTACTGACCCCAGCCGGTCAGCAGGTAGGCATACTCGTTGTCGTGGGCAACGGCAACGATCTTGATGACCAGGTAGGTGATCATGGCATAGGCACATCCCTTGCCCAGTCCCAGGGTCAGCCGGTCCACGGAGTCGAGGAATCTTTCGTCGCAGCGCCACCTCATGAAGTACTTGCAGAGAGTGGAGGCGACGATGAGCATGGACAGGCCGGCAAAGATCGAGGAACAGAAGAAATGGATCCACTGGAAGGCATCGGAATACCAGAGCGGATGCACCTTGCCGGGCGCATAGGTGAAAAGGGCGCCCAGGGCCCCCTGATGCAGGGTGGAGAGGATGATGCCGGCAATGGTCAGACCGAGGATGATGGAGCGGATGAACCGTTTGCCCTTGAGCCAGCCGTACCATTCGCAGAAGGCGGGCACGAGCTCGGCGATCTGCACCGAGAGGTAGGTGGCGACATGCCAGGCCACCAGGAAGAGGACCGCCGCCGGTCCCAGGGAGACGAACATGGGATAGGGCAGCCGCCAGGGCATGCCCAGGTCCACCTCCAGGTAGACCACGGCAAAGAAGTAGCCCAGCAGGCCGTTGAGCAGGGCCAGCCGTTCGATGGGATGAAAGTCCTTGCGGCCGAAGACCTCCACCGTCGTGCCCAGCATGAACCCGGAGGCGGAGAGCGGCACCATGCCAAAGAGCCCGAAACCGAGAAAGAGGCCCCAGGGATAGTCGTTGGAGGCATGGGTGACGCTGGCCAGGCCAAAGAGGTAGCGCTGGATGATGATGGGGATGCCCACGGCAAAGATGCAGATCAGCAGCCAGTTGACCGGGTTGCGGATGAACTGGGCGCGGTATTCGGACGGACTCAGGCCAAGCAGCAGTTTTTCCCTGATCGTCCATCGGCTGCCGTCGGGTTTCTCGTGGGATACGATGGGAATAGCAGGTACATCTGAGATGATATGTTTCATGGATCTAGCCCTCCCCGTTCTCGTCGTTTCCTTCTGCTGTCCCGGTGTCCTTTCTGGTGGCCAGGAGATGGATTCCGGCAAACAGCGCCGGCCAGATGGTCAGTACCATCGGGACTATGGCCAGGAAATCCTTGACAAACTTCAGGATCGGCTCCTTGGGCAGGTGCATGTCCATGCCCACCTTGTCAAAATCCACACCGGAGAGATACATCCAGGATGTGCCTCCAACCTCGTGCTCGCCATAGACATAGTCCACGTATCTGCCGGGATTCTCGCGGATCCGATGGTGGGCCAGGTCCAGCAGCTCCCTGCGTTTGCCGAAGGTGAGGGCCTCCTGGGGGCAGGCCTCGACACAGGCCGGTGGTTTGCCGTATTTCAGGCGGGTGTCGTAGCAGAAGATGCACTTCATGATCCGGGCGTGAAAGGCGCTCGAGTACCTGAAGGCAGGAATGTAGAAGGGGCAGGCCACCATGCAGGTCCGGCAGCCCACGCAGACCTTGGGATTGTAGATCACCGCCCCTTCCGGTGTTTTGGTATAGGCATTGACGAAACAGGAGGTCAGGCAGGCCGGTTCGTTGCAGTGGTTGCACTGGATCTTTCTGAACAGGGGATGGTCGATCTCCGGCAGCTCATACTTGTTGACCACCGTGTACCGGGTCTCGTCGGTCCGCCGTTTCTGGCCGTGGTGTGTATGGTCGAACACGGAATAGTCGTTAAAAGGTTCGGCCGGCTGCGGCAGTTTCTGTTCCTTGTTGCAGGCCGCCTCGCAACTGCGGCAGCCGACGCATCTGGTCAGGTCGACGATGACGCCCATGGCATCGGGATAGCCCTGGAAATCCTGGGCCGCCTCTGCCGGCCTTTCCCCGATGACGGACGCGGCCACGGTGCCGGCGAGTCCGCTTCCGAGAAAACTTCTGCGGCTTATTCTTGCTTTCACTTTCATGCTTTGCTCCCTGGCAATGAATTCATCTCTGTGATCACGGACCTGTCTCAGTGGTGGGCGCGGACACGCTCTCCGGCCGCCGCCGGGGCGAATTGGCCGGTGTCGAACCGTTTTTCACCCGCCTCGGTCATGAGGTGACAGTCCTGGCAGCCGGTGGGGCCGCCGACCTTGGCGTGGCAGCCGCGACAGTTGAGGTGATAGGCGCCCTTGAGGCCCGGCTTGTCGATGTGGTAGAGTTCGGGATCTTCCAGGGTCATCAGGTAGTCGGCGTAGAATCGTCTGACAGGGTGGCAGTCGGTGCAGGCCACGCTTTCCGCCTCCTCGGCGCCGTCGTGGCAGCGGCCGCAGAAGGGGCTGGCAGGGCCGGTCCCCGTGGTGTGATGATGGCATTGCGCACACTGGGCGATCTCGGTGTGCATGAGATGATCAAAACTCACCGGTCCGTAGAGCTCGCTCATGGAGTCGATCTCGATACTTTCCGGCGCATCGGTGGCGTCCATTGCCCGGCCTGGAGCCGGCAAGAACAGCAGGGCGGCAAGCGCTGCAGTGAGCGCCGCCTGCGTCACGTGATTTCCTCTCTGCATGGTCCCCTCCTTCAGCAGAAAATCAGTAGATCGCACGGTCGGCAGTCCATGGGCGGCCTGCCGACTTTTTGGCGTATTGCGGTTGGTTTTTCCTGGTGTGCGGTGTGCCCGGGCCTTTGCGGTATCCGCCTCAGGCGATGGCACAGCGGTGCTGTCTTTTCATATCCTCCTCCTTTTGCAGTTCTTTGAGATAGCAGTGAAAAACGATGTCGAGCTCTTCCGCGTCAACGGTCTCGTTCACCAGCAGCACCTCGGCGAGCTGGTGCAGGAGCCGGTTGTGCTGTCTGAGCAGATTCCGTGTCTCGTCGCAGCAGTCGGAGATGATCCGTTTCACCTCCCGGTCGATGAGGATGGCGGTCCGTTCGCTGTGGGGCCGGCCTGCTGACTGGTTGCCGAGAAAACCGGCCTGCTCCTGCATGTAGGCAACCGGACCGATGGTCTCGCTCATGCCCCATTCGCAGACCAGGCGGGTGGCGATCTCGGTGGCCGAGAGGATGTCGTTGCTCGCGCCGGTGGTAAGGCGGTTGAAGATCAGCTCCTCGGCGATGCGACCTCCCATGAGGATCTTGATCCGGTTGGTGATATACTCCCTGGAATAGGTCAGCCGGTCATCGATGGGAAGCTGCTGGGTCAGGCCCATGGCCCTGCCCCGCGGGATGATGGTCACCTTGTGCAGGGGGTCGGTCTCCGGCAGCAGTTTGGCGACAATGGCGTGTCCTGCCTCGTGATAGGCGGTGATCCGCCGGTTTTCCTCGCTCATGACCACGTTTTTCCGTTCCAGCCCCATGACGATCTTGTCCTTGGCGTTGTCGAAATCCTCCATCTCCACCGCGTCCTTGTTCCGGCGTGCCGCCATCAAGGCAGCCTCGTTGACCAGGTTGGCGATGTCGGCGCCGCTGAAGCCAGGTGTGGAACGGGCGATCTCGGGGAGATTGAGACTCTTGGCGGCCCGGATCTTCTTGATGTGGACCTCGAGGATCTTCAGCCGTCCCTTGACGTCGGGAATGGGGATGGTGACCTGACGGTCGAACCGCCCGGGCCTGAGCAGGGCAGGGTCGAGGATGTCCGGGCGGTTGGTGGCCGCGAGCACGATCACGGTCTCCTCCGAACCGAAGCCGTCCATCTCCACCAGCAGTGCATTGAGGGTCTGTTCCCGTTCGTCACCGCCACCACTGGCGGTGCCGCCGCTCCTCTTGCCGCCGATGGCGTCGATCTCGTCGATGAAGATGATGCAGGGTGCGTTTTTCTTGGCCTCGGTGAACAGTTCCCGTACCCTGGAGGCGCCGACACCGACAAACATCTCGACGAAATCGGATCCGCCCATGGAGTAGAAGGGCACCGAGGCCTCGCCGGCAATGGCCTTGGCGAGCAGGGTCTTGCCAGTGCCCGGCGGTCCCTGCAGGAGAACGCCCTTGGGAATGCGACCGCCGAGACGGCTGAACCGTTCGGGGTTCTTCAGGAACTCCACCACCTCCTGCAGCTCCTGCCGGGCTTCGGCAATACCGGCCACGTCGTCAAAGGTGATCCTGCGGCCGCTGTTGGGGGTGAAGCGTTTGCTTCGGTTGCCGGTAAAGGCCGTGCCGCCGGAGCGGTTGCGGCTGAACAGGAACCAGCCGCCCATGATCAGGAGGAGAGGGAGGATGGTCGCGGCCAGGCCGCCGGCCCCCTCGTAGGGAGGCGGCTCGGCCGTGATCTCCACACCGTGCGCGAGCAGCAGCGGCATCAGGGTGGAGATCTCCGGCGCATAGGTGGTGAAGTCGCGGCCGGCGGAGTCCTCGCCGCTGATGGCGCCGCCCTGCAGGTGGACCCGGAGGATCTTGTTCTGCTGCAGTTCGCTGAGGAACTGGGTGTAGGGCAGGGGCGGGTAGGTGGTCTCCCGCAGCCAGATGTTGTAGACGATGATGCCGAGCCCGGTCAGCAGCAGCAGCCAGAGTCCGATCTGCACGTTGTTCTTCATGGTCTTCTCCTGTTCACCGCTGGCGTACCAGCTCCCGGTAGGGTTTGGCCCTGCCGGCCATGCAGCCCTGAAGGAGGGCGGTGAAGACCGCCTTCCTGTCCGGGAGAAGGGAAGAGTTGTTGCGAAAGCAGAATTCGTCCAGGTAGTGCTGCATGTGCTTGAGAGCCACCCCGCCCCGGTGGATCCTGTTCAGCCATATTTCGAAGCTGGAGATAATCTCCGTTATCCTGACCGGTTGGCTGCTGGTCGCGGCGGTGAGACCGGCGGATTCGAGGGTATCGTCCCCCAGGAAGGCGGCAAGCCCGGGTGCAAGGATGCTGCTGCCAGGCTCCACCGTGTCCCGGAGAAAGAGCCTGATCGTCTCGGTGGACAGTTCCCGGATCATCCGCATGCGGATGCGGCCGGTGATCCCTTCGGGCCGGACGGACTCGGCGGCTGCCAGTACCAGGGCCCGCTGGTCCCGTTCCCAGGCGGGCGCCACCGTACCGCAGCCGCATTCCACCGTACCCCGGCAGGGTATCCTGTCGGCGGACGCCATGACCATGCGCAGTTTCTGCATCCAGGTCCAGGCGGTTTGATAGCTGGAGAGGTGGAGCAGTCGCTGCAGGTCCTTGGCGCTGGTACCGTTGTCATTGCTGCAGAGCCACCAGATGGCACAAAGCCAGCAGCAGAGCGGTTTTTTTGTGCCGTGCATGACCGTGGCGGTGGTGAGAGAGGTATGGTTGCCGCAGTGAGGGCAGACGATGGTCCGGGAGGGCCGGATGTCCGCGGTCTGCCAGCGGCAGTGGGGGCAGGTGAATCCATCGGGCCAGCGCACATGGAAGAGGTAGCTGGTACAGGTCTTCTCATCGGGAAAGATCCGCTCGAACTCTGCCGCTGTTTCGGGAAATAGCATGATCCGGGGAATGTGTCTGTCCATGGGGATCTCCTGCAGTGGTGTTGGCGGCGGCAGGTGCAGTCGGCGACATCGTCACGATGGTGCCGGGCTTCGATATTCTGCCTGCCGGTACGACTTATCCACTCTGTTCCGGGAAGGTGCACAGGTAATGCCAGGAAAGAGAAGAGTTCTGATGCATTGCATCAGTTTGCCTGATGAATGCAGGTATCATGTTGTTGTTCCGTGGTTGTTTTTCCGGTCATGTGCTGGGCCGGAACAGGAGGATGGGGGCCATGGCTGGATTGTCACGGCGGAGGGAGAAGGCGGTTGCAACAGAAGTGTGGCAATGGACTACACTTCTGTTGCTACGCAACTGTCGCAGCGGGTCGCCCGGCAGCAGGGCTCAGAGGTCGAGCACACTCAGATCGATGTTCATCTCCTTGATCTTGCGGTAGAGGGTCGACCTGTCGATGTTGAGGAGACGGGCGGCCTTGGCCTTGTTGCCGCCGGTCCTGCGCAGGGCATTGAGGATCCGCTCCTCCATGGGCACGGGGGTCTGGATATCGGACGTCGTCGCTGCGGCGACATGGGAGGGTTGTGGCGTGATCCGGGCCGATGGCGCCTCCTGTTGTCGGGGACGGTAGTTGACGATCTCGGCCGGCAGGTGACTGGAGGAGATGGTGGGGCCCTCGCAGAGGACACAGGCCCGCTCCAGCACGTGCTCGAGTTCCCGGACATTGCCCGGCCAGGGATAGCGCTCCATGCAGTGGAGGGCCTGATCCGAGATGCCGGTGATCTTCTTGCCCACCTTGCCGGCGATCCGGTCGATGAAGTGGTGGACCAGCAGGGGGATGTCGCCTTCCCGTTCCCGCAGGGCAGGCAGGATGATATCAATCACCCGCAGCCGGAAGTAGAGATCTTCGCGGAACTGGCCCGCCTCGACCTTTTTCTTGAGGTCCACGTTGGTGGCAGTGATCACCCGGACATCGACCTGGATGGGCGTGTCCCTGCCCACGGGATAAAAGGTCTTCTCCTGGAGAAAGCGGAGCAGGCGCAGTTGCATCATGGTGGAGATATCACCGATCTCGTCCAGGAAGAGGGTGCCGCCGTCGGCCTGCAGGATCCGGCCCATGCGGTCGCGGTCGGCTCCGGTGAAGGCGCCCTTGCGGTGACCGAACAGTTCGCTCTCCAGCAGGTTCTCCGGTATTGCCGTGCAGTCCACCTTCACCAGCGGCCGGTTGCGGCGGTGGCTCTCCTCGTGCAGGGCCTCGGCGGCCAGCTCCTTGCCGGTGCCCGACTCCCCGGTGATCAGCACCGTGGTGTCCACCTTGCCCACGTTTTCGATCATAGTGTAGACCGTCTGCATGGCGTCGCTCTGGCCGATGAACCGGTGGAAACTCGAGCGCCGTCCCGGGCGGCCGGGCTGGTCGCGGCTCATGTCCCGGATCACGATCACCACGCCCTTGAAGCCGCCATGGCCGTCATCGAGCGGGGACATGCAGACCGAGAGCACCTTGGCGGCGTTCTCTGCGGTGCGGCACTCGATCCTGTGCTCGGTGATCTCGTTGCCGGTCCGGAGGACCTTTTCCGGGTCGGTCCGCAGTGAACAGAGGGCATCGGCCTGGCAGATGTTGCGCAGGTTGGCGCCCTCGCTGACCTCGGGATCCAGCTCCTGGAAGAGCCTGCGGCCGGCCTCGTTCATCTTGATCACGTTGAGGTCCCGGTCGACGATGATGATGCCGTCGGAGACACTGCGGAAGATGGTCTCGAGAAAGGTGCGGTATTGCCGGTTTTCCTTCTCGGCCTGCTGTTTTTCCTGCTCCAGGTGATACTGGCGCAGGGCAAGGCGGGCGGTCTTGAGCAGGGTGTCCTTGTCCACCGGCTTGGAGATGTAGTCAAAGGCGCCCAGCCGGACCGCCTCGGAGGCGGTCTCCACGTTGGGATAGCCGGTGACCATCACCACCGGGCAGTCAACACCCATTTCCCGGATGCGGCGCAGCAGATCGATGCCCGATGTCCCCTCAAGGACGATGTCGCTGATGATCAGGTCGAAGTGATTCTCCGAGATGGTGGTCAGGGCCTCCTCGAAACCGGACGCGGTCATCACCGGTCCGTAGCCCTGGCGCTGGAGAAAGAGCTGAAAGGTCAGCCGCAGGCTCTCCTCGTCGTCGATGATCAGGATGGCGCTGGATTCCGCATCGGTTTTTCCGGTTGTTTCCTGCATGGATGCTCCTGGCTGGGAAAAGTATTGCCTGAACCGTTCACTCGTTGAAGATGTTGAGGTCCCTGAACACGACCACGGCGCCGGTCAGCCTGCCGTCCTCCATGATGGGGGTGGAGATGTACTCCACCGGAAAGCTCTCGCCCTCCTTGTTCCAGAAGACATCATCGGACCTGAAGTGGACCTTGCCGTCCTTGTAGGCCATGTAGATGGGGCATTCCTCCACCGGGTAGGGAGAGCCGTCGGCATGGGTATGGTGCACCAGCTCGTGGTGCGGCCTGCCTGCCAGCTCTTCCGGCGTCCAGCCCAGCATCAGGCCGGCGGCCTTGTTGGCAAAGGTGACCCGGCCCTCGGTGTCGAGGCCGAAGATACCCTCACCGGCAGATTCCAGGATCAGTTCCATCCGGTGCTGCAGCTTCTTCCTCTCCTCCTCGGCCCGGATGCGCTGGCTGATATCGGAGAAGATCACCACCGCCCCCACCAGTCGCTTGTGCTCGATGATGGGGGTGCTCACATACTCCACGTGGAAGAACGTACCCCGCCTGGTCCAGAAGATGTCGTTGGGCGTGAAGTTCCGTTTGCCCTCCTTGAACGATTCGTGGATCGGGCAGGTCCTGAGTTCCTTGGGCGTGCCGTCGGCGTTGGAGTGGTGGACCATCTCGTGGTGGGACTGTCCGATCAGGTCTCCGGGTTCCCAGCCCAGCATCTTGGCCGCTGCCTTGTTGGTGAAGGTGATCTTGCCCTCGGTGTCGAGCCCGAAGATCCCCTCGCCGGCGGAATCGAGGATCAGCTCCATCCGTCGCTGCAGCTTCTTGCTCTCCTCCTCGGCCTGGATCCGTTCGGCGATCTCCCGGTTCAGGGAGGCGTTGATGACCGAAATCTCGAAGGTGCGCCGCTCCACTGTCTCGTTGAAGTTGGCATGGGCCTCCTCCAGGGCCCGGCTGGTCTTCTCCATCTGCTGCCGGCACTCTTCCAGCTCCTTTTGAACGGCGGCAAAGCCGTTGTTGGCCAGGATCAGGGTGCCGACGAGCAGGCAGGCCAGGGTGAGCATGGTCCAGAGGGTGAAGGGCAGGTCGCCGCCGGCGCGGATGTCGCGCACCTGCATCAGGTCGAGGAAAAAGAGCAGGGCCCCGAAAAGGAGAAAGAGCAGAGTCATGGAGAAGAGCATCTTTGCCTTGTCGGATATGCGGCGGGCCATGGGCCTCTCCTGTGGTAAGGGTTCTCCGTTGTCTGCGACAGTGCGCGGATCTGTGGTGTATTGTGCAACGGACTTGTCGTTTTTGCAACATAAGTGTTGCATTCGGGCGCACTTTTGTCGTATCTGGCAGGGGAGTTGCACCTATCATGCCTGTTTGCGGAGATGTCCAGGGGGCAGCCACCTGCTTGACGCTGTCGTTCATTTACCGTACATTGCCCTTGGTGGGGAGATATCTGTTGCAGGAGAGGGGATTTTTGCCGTCAGCCGTCGGCGGACGGTGCAGGGGTGGAGGTCCGGACAACATCTTGGCGGAATGCCGCCTTTGCGGACAAGAACGACGTCACAGTTCACCGCTGGCGGCAATACGTTTGAAGAATACCGACTTTTTGTACCAGTTCATCTGTGCGTCACCCGTGCGTGATGGTGACCGGCCGCCATAGTCCGCTTGCGGTCAGTCACGAGCGCGTGCAGATGGCGTGCTGCTGAACTGGTACTGAACGACAGGGGAGCCCGCATGGCCTTTGCTATCGATACGGCGGTCGCCATCCTGGAGCAGGAAGTGCGCAACTACCAGGTGCCGGTGGTGGATCTGATCGCGGCCCAGACCAGGGATCCGTTCAGGGTGCTGGTGGCCACTATCCTCTCTGCCCGGACCAGGGATGAGGTCACGGCTGCCGCGGCCCGCAGGCTTTTCGCCAGGGCGGCGACACCGGCCGAGCTGGCGCGTCTGGACGAAAAATCCCTGGAGAAGATCATCTATCCGGTGGGGTTCTTCCGCAACAAGGCCCGCTACCTGGCCGCCCTGCCCGCTGTCCTGAATCGTGAGTTCCAGGGCCGGGTTCCCGATACCGTCGAGGCCCTGGTCCGGCTGCCCGGGGTGGGGCGCAAGACCGCCAACCTGGTGGTGGCGGTGGCTTTCAACAAACCGGCCATCTGCGTGGACACCCATGTCCACCGGATCATGAATATCTGGGGCTATGTTCACACCCGGACGCCGCTCCAGACCGAGATGGTGCTGCGGGAAAAACTGCCGCAGCGGTACTGGATCAGGATCAACTCCCTCCTGGTGGCCTTTGGCCAGGAGATCTGCCGGCCGCAGCGCCCCCGCTGTGACCGTTGTCCCCTGGCCGTGATCTGTCCCCGTATCGGCGTTACGCCTCTCAGGGCCGCCGGCAGCGCCCGGCCGGTTGCCGACGGTCGCCTGCGGCTGGTCTCCTGGAACGTCAACGGCCTGCGGGCGGCGCTGAAAAAGGGATTTCTCGACACCCTGCACGAGCTTGACGCGGACATCCTCGCCGTGCAGGAGATCAAGGCCATGCCCGAGCAGTTGCCCGACGAGGTGAAGAAGGTGCCCGGTTACCATGTCTACTGGAATCCAGCCCGGCGGAAGGGATATTCGGGCACCGCCGTGTTCTCCCGCCGCAGGCCTCTGGAGGTGGTCCATGGCCTGGGTCGCGAGGAACTGGACGGGGAGGGCCGGGTCCTGCTGCTCGAATATGATGATTTTTTTTTCATCAACAGTTATTTTCCCAATGCCGGCCCCGGACTGAAACGGCTGGACTTCAAGCTGGACTTCAACCGTGCCATGCTTGAGCTCATGGACAGGCTGAGCGAAAGGAAATCCGTGGTCCTCGGTGGTGATCTCAACGTCGCCCACCGGGAGATCGACCTGGCCAACCCGGCGGGCAATGAAAAGAATCCCGGTTTTTCACCCCCGGAACGGGCCTGGATGGACGAGCTTGTCGGGGCAGGCTATGTGGATACCTTCCGCCGTTTCAACCAGGAACCGGACCACTATACCTGGTGGAGCTACCGCTTTGACGCCAGGGCCAGGAATATCGGCTGGAGGATCGACTATTTCATCGTCGATCCCGGCAGCCGGGACCGGGTACTTGCCGCCGCCATCCACGACGAGGTGCCGGGTTCGGACCACTGCCCGGTCAGTATCGAGTTCAGGTGAGTCATGGCGCCGATTCGCATCGTCATAGCAGATGATCACAGCCTGATCAGGCAGGGGATCAAAAGCATCATCTGTCAGGACCGGGACATGGAGGTGGTCGGCGAGGCGGCCGACGGCCTGGAACTGCTCGAACTCCTGCAGCGCCGGGAGGCGGACATGGTGATCATGGATATCTCCATGCCCGGCATGAACGGCATAGAGGCCATGGGCAGGATCCGCGAGCTCCATCCGCATCTGCTCCTCCTTATCCTGACCATGCACAGCAACCGCCAGTATTTTTACCATTCCATCGCCGCCGGCGCCCATGGCTACCTGATGAAGGACGACTCCGACACGGAGTTGCTCAGTGCCATCCGCAGGGTACGGGAGGGAAAGACCTATGTCTCTCCCCAGCTCTCCAGCGAGGTGACCGACGAGATGATCGCCGCCTTTCGCGATCAGCGGCGGGTTCCCATCGTCCAGCTCACCGAGCGGGAAAAGCAGGTCCTGCAGATGGTGATCAAGGGGTATACCAGCAAGCAGATGGCCGAGGTCCTCTGCCTGAGTCCCCGCACCATCGACCACCACCGGGCCAGTCTCCTGAAAAAATTCGAGATGAAGAGCACCGTTGACCTGATCAAGTACGTTCTGCGCAATTCCATCGTGGTTCCCGAATGATCCGGATCATGGTAATGGCTTCTCCCCCAATGGATTAGGTAGAATTACCTAGTCAAAAATGGGTAATTCCCCCAATTGTTTTTTTTCCTGATCCGGGTTTAAGTACCATTATTCGTACTGTTGGTTTTACGGCGTGGTCGCCGTCCGCCAATCAAACCCGGAACAGGAGGGGTGGAATGAATAAAAAAGATCTTGTCGACTCCCTGGCCAAGGCAGCGAACATCAGCAAGATTGCCGCAGAGCGTGGACTCAATTCCATGCTGACATCCATGACCAGCGCCATCCAGGAGGGGGAACGGGTGACCCTGGTGGGATTCGGCAGCTTTTCCATCGTGGAGCGGGCACCACGGGTCGGACGTAATCCCAAGACCGGTGAGACAGTGCGTATTCCTCCGCGACGGGCCGTCAAATTCCGGCCGGGCAAGGATCTTGCCGACAAGCTGCAGTAGCCGGGTACGTGCTCACAGGAGCCGCACGGAGTCTTCGCTTACCACTTTGCACGGTCGTGCCTGCCCGCTAGGTAGGCTGTCGGAGTCTCCCTATGGTCTCTTACCTGCGGCCAGGCACGCCTGCACAGGTAAGCGTAGAATCCGAATCTGCGGCCCATGAGAGCGCTGCCACCATTGTGGTCGGACAAACCGATGGGTAGCCATCCCGTGAGGGGGTACGCCCTGCAGGCAATGCAACGGGTTGGCTGCGGCTGCATCCCGGTTCACGCTTTCCTGCAGGATCTGTAGTACCTTTCCACCCCATTCATGTCCGTGAATGGGGTTTTTGCTGTTGCTGTTGTGCTCTTCTGCCGTTGTCGGGGAAAAGCCTGCCGTGGTTTTCCGTTGATCGACAGCAACGCCATCCACCCGCTGTTCCCCTAGAGTTCACCGCCATGGGCAACCACCTGAAAGGACCGACACTGTTACCCGTTCCCACCGGTTGCTGATCCTTTTCTCCCCTCATTCCGATGCGTACCGGGTACCCTCCCCTCTCCTCCACCTGTCCGCGTACCCTCTCGCTGGATGACCAGCCATCGGTTTTTCCGGGCACAGTGGTGTAAGCGCTTACAGGCACCCCATCTTTGATGGCGTTGCAAAAAGTCCGATCTACTGCGTTGCAGCGGCTGCGGCCAACATCCGACGCACTACCTGTACGCCTCCGCCTGTCCGACATCGCTACGCCTCGGAGTCTCACTGCGCTCACCTGTCAGAGGTCAGGAGTACCTGCGCGAATCTGCGGCAGCGCTTGCCGGTATACGATCTGAAAATCGCCAGGTTGAGTCTCGTGTGATCGTTTCCCTTCCATGTGCCGGACCCGCTTCCGGCACGGATGCAGGGACAACCGCCTCCGGCCACCTCCGCGACCTGCCATGCGGGTGGGAATTCCATGCACCGATGCGGTGCCTGGAACCATCGCGTTGTTGCCTCCCGCAGACTGGGGAAACATGCAGAGAGTCGGGGAGAAGAGTCTTTTTTTCCTGCCGGTTGTCTTTGTTGAGTGACAACCTGGGGGGAAGAATCCCGGTCCTGTTCTGATGTTTCTTTTTTATCTTATTGTTTTAATGGTATTTTCTTCTGATGGCACAGGGAGTGCTATAGTCCTGCTGACCAGGTGCTCCTCCACGAGGAAGTCCTGCGGCGTGATCCGGTGGCACCGGATCACGCCCTCTGTCGGAACAGTTCATATCGAGCGGCAACTCCATTGCAATACTGACACTTTTGCCCATGCCGACCCGAAAATTTTCTGTATGAGGAAATAATCATGCGTATCTCCATCTTGGGACTCGGGTATGTCGGCGCTGTGTGCACGGCCTGTCTTGCCGACCGGGGACACCACATCATCGGTGTGGATGTCTCCGATGTCAAGATTGACCTGATCAATCAGGGCAGGTCGCCCATCGTCGAACCCGAGCTGGGAGAACTCCTCCGGCGGGGTGTGACCGCCGGCCTGATCCGGGGAACCGCGGACATCGACAGGGCGGTCATGGACACCGACCTGTCCATGATCTGTGTGGGGACGCCGAGCAAGAAGAATGGCGACCTCGATCTTGCGTATGTCAAGGCGGTCTGCATCCAGATCGGTGAGGTCCTGGCCCGCAAGAGGGATCGTCATACCGTGGTGGTCCGGTCAACGGTGCTGCCGGGCACGGTCCGGAATGTGGTCATTCCTCTGCTGGAGTCGTGTTCCGGCAAGCGGGCCGGAGTGGATTTCGGCGTTGCCGTCAACCCGGAGTTCCTGCGAGAGAGTACCGCGGTCCACGATTACCGCAATCCCCCCATCACCGTGATCGGCGAGCTCGATCCCCTGTCCGGCGATGTCCTGGAGACCCTCTACCGTCATCTAGATGCCCCAATTGTCCGCCAGGGGGTGGAGGTGGCGGAGATGATCAAGTACACCTGCAATGTCTGGCATGCGGTCAAGGTGAGTTTTGCCAATGAGATCGGAAATATCGCCAAGGCCCTCGGTGTCGATGGCAGGGAGGTGATGAACATCCTCTGCCGGGACAACAAGCTCAATATCTCCGAGTACTACATGCGGCCCGGATTCGCCTTTGGCGGTTCCTGTCTGCCAAAGGACATCCGTGCCCTGAGTTACCGTGCCTCCCGGCTTGATGTGGAGCATCCCCTGCTCAGCGCGGTTCTGCCCAGCAACCGCAACCAGTTGCAGAAGGCCTTTGACCTGGTTTCCTCCCTGGGTGGACGGCGGATCGGTCTGCTGGGCCTGAGTTTCAAGGCCGGCACCGATGACCTGCGGGAGAGTCCGCTGGTCGAACTGGCCGAGATGATGATCGGCAAAGGCTATGATCTGGCCATCTATGACCGGCACGTGGAATATTCCCGTGTCAACGGCGCCAACCGGGAGTTCATCGAGACCAGGATTCCGCATGTCTCCTCCCTGCTCACCGATGATCTCGATCAGGTGGTGGCGCATGCCGAGGTCCTGGTGATCGGCAACAACGACAAGAGTTTCGCCAGGGTGGTCCACGATCTGCCGGTGGGGAAAAAGGTGGTGGACCTGGTGGGTGTCCTGCCGCATCCGTCCACTGAGACCCATCAGGGGATCTGCTGGTGACGCTGCCCTGCCCGTTTCCTCCGTGAGCAATGAATCGTCTGCTGCGCACCTTCAACAACATCACCGGCTGGCTGGTGTATCTTACCATTCTTCTGGCCCTGGCCACCCTGTTACCGAAGACCGTGCTCACCCCGGGATCGCGTCATTTCATCCTCCTCATCGGCGCAGTCGGGATGTGGCGGTATTCCATCGGCATCATCCACTACCTGCGGGGTGTCTTCTTCCTGCACCTGCTCTTCCCCCGGCATCGCAGGCGCGCCCTTGCCCTGGGAGATGCGGCGGCACCGTCCCGGGTCTATCTCCTGGTGACCAGTTTTCGCATCGATGCCGGGACCACGGGGCTGGTCTATGGCTCGGTGATCGACGAAGCCGTGGCCTGCGGGTATCCGGCAGTGGTGGTCGCCTCCATCGTCGAGCTGGCTGACGAGATGCTGATCCGGGCCCTGTGGCGGCGGAAGGCGCCACCGTCGCGGGTACGCCTGGTGGTGGTCCGCATCCCCGGGACCGGAAAACGGGACGGCCTGGCCTACGGCTTTCGCGCCATCTCCAGGGACCTGCCCGATGAGGATGCGGTGGTGGCAGTGGTGGATGGCGACACGGTCCTGGACCCGGGGGTGGTACAGAGAACGGTTCCCTTCTTCCGCCTGTTTCCGTCCGTGGGCGCCCTGACCACCAACGAGTTCTGCGAGGTGCGCGGCAGCTATCTCATGGCCCAGTGGCACAGGCTGCGATTTGCCCAGCGCCAGATCGCCATGTGCTCCATGGCACTCTCCTGGCGGGTCCTGACCATGACCGGCAGGATGTCCCTGTTCCGGGCCGTGGTGGTCACCGATCCGGGGTTTATCGATGATGTGGAAAACGATGCTCTGGACCACTGGCGGCTGGGCCACTTCCGGTTTCTCACCGGTGACGACAAGTCGAGCTGGTTCAGCCTCATGCGGCTTGGCTGGGATACCTACTATGTTCCGGACGCCTCGGTCACCACGGTGGAACATCCGCCCGATCCCGGGTTTGTCCCGGCGAGCCGCCAGCTGATGTTCCGCTGGTATGGCAATTCGCTGCGCCAGAACTCCCGGGCCCTGAAGCTCGGGGTGCAGCGCCTCGGACTGTTTGCCTCCTATGTCCTGCTGGACCAGCGGATCTCCATGTGGACCAGCCTGCTGGCGCCGATCATCGCCGTCATCGCCTCCGTCAGGTATTCGATCCTCTATTTTCTCATCTACCTGCTCTGGATCGGGTCCACGCGCCTGCTGCTGGTCCTGCTCCTCATCGCCTCCGGACACCGGGTCGGGCCGGCCTTTCCGGTGCTGCTCTACTATAACCAGATCTTCGGCTCGCTGATGAAGATCTATGTCTTTTTTCGTCTGGACCGGCAGTCATGGACCAGGCAGAAGACACGGCTTGCGACCGGAAACACCGGGTTCAGACCCTGGTTCAACCGCTGGTCCTCCCGGGCCCTGACCTTTGCCGCCAGCTCGGTCTTTCTCTTTCTGCTGCTTAACCTGGTCTGATGCCGGCCCTGGCTGAGGACAATCAATATTACGGATGGAGCCCCTGTGATGTCAGACAAAACCCCCATGAATATGGTCCATGAGTCAGAGGCCCAGCGGCAGTATGCCCGGGTCCGTCTTCCGGCCATTCTCCACTTTGTCGGTCCCGGGGGAGAGGAACACCGGTGTGAGCTGCACGACCTGTCCGCCGGCGGCTTCCGCATACAGGAATCCGCCCTTTCCCTGGCTGCAGGTGATCAGTGCACCGCCACCCTCTGCTTCAGCGTAGGCACAATCGACCTTTCCCTGCCGGTTCGTTTTCAGGTCCGCTGGCAGGATCGAGATTCCGGTGATACCGGCTGTGAGTTTGAGCGGATGGAGCCCCGCCAGGTGGCGGTGCTGCGGCACCTGATCACGTCGTTTCTGAGTGGCGAACTGGTGAGTGTGGATGACACCCTCGACATCCTGGCAAGAGACAACTTCACACGGCCCCGCCGCAAACGTACCGGTGAGGAACGATCCGGGCTGCGCCACCGGGTGCGGCCGGTGTTCCTGAGCCTGGTCTTTTTCGGTGTCGGCCTGGTGGCCTTCGGCCTGGTCTGCGGCCGGCTCTATGATCTCTACTTTGTCGGTCATGCCCAGTCGGCCACGGTGACCGCCCGCACCTATACCGTCACCATGCCCCGGGATGGCATTCTCGAGAGTGTGGTCGGCGGGGACGGACAGGTCGGTCAGGGCGAACCGCTGGCCCTGTTCCGTTCGTCCCTCCTGGATCTGGTCAGGGGCAGCCTGCGGGGCGACCTCCCCGCGCCCGGCACTGTGGAGCAGCTCCTGCGCAAGACGCTCAAGGGCACCATCACCAGTCCGTGCAACTGCCGCATCCAGGAACAACTGGTGGCCGATGGCCAGTTCGCCGCCCGCGGCCAGGAGATATTCCGGCTGGTGGATGTGGATGCACAACCCTTTGTCATGGCCCGTTTTCCCTTTTCCCGGGGCGGGCGTATCGCCCCGGGCGATCCGGTGCGGCTGCGGATCGCCGGCCAGGCCGGGGAACTGTCCGGCCGGGTGGCGCAGGTGATGTCTCCGTCCGTGGCCGAGAGTGGTACTGATTCCGTACTGGTCCGCATCGTCCCGGATCAGCCCATTGCCGCCCGGTTCATCGGCCGGCCGGTCCAGGTGAGCATCGGCGGTCTGGCGCCCGGCACCCTGGCCGGATCGATTCTGACCGGGACAGCGCTGGCAGGAAAATGGTAACCCCTTACGGGATGGCTGACCATCGGTCTGTCCGACCACAATGGTGTAAACACTCTCAGGGGCCGCAGATTTGTGCAGGCATGCCTGACCGCTATAGCCTACCTATGCGGGCAGGCACGACCGTGCAAAGATGCGGCTCCTGTAAGCGCTTACGGAAAATGAACCTCCTGTACCGCGGTTGGCCGCTTTTGGTGTGTCTTCTGCTTGCCGCCGGCTGCGTCCGCCTGCCCGATCTGTCCCTGGCCCGGCGGGCGGCCGCCGACGGCGACCGGGAAACGGCGCGCTGGCACCTGCAGCAGCTTGGTCGCCGGGGATATGCGGCCGCCTGGGTCGATCTGGGTGACATGGAACGGGATGCCGATCGCCGGCAGGCTGTTTTCTGGTACCGCCAGGCCCTGGATCGTGACCCGCGGGCCGCTCTTCGCCTGGGCAGGATGCTGGCCGTGGACAACAGGATGCCGGCAGACGATTTTTTCACCGTGCAGCGGCTCCTGCTGGCGGCCACCGGCCGGGGCGATGGCCGGGCCTACCAGACCCTGGTCTCCATGTATGCCGCCCATCCGGACCTGGTCCGGAGGACGGATGTTGACCGGGCCATTGCCGCTGCCCGCAGCGGCGGCGTCCCTGTTCCGGAATATGGCCTGGTCACCTGGTACCGCGGCTCCGGAACCTGTGCCGATCATCTGCAGGAGATCGAGGCGATCTGCCGCCGGAACCTGGATCGGGTCCCGGCCTGTCATGCCGATCTTGTCCGGGTGATGCTTCTAGGCGACCGTCGCCGGGCCCTGGAGCGGCTGCTGCAGCAGGTGCAACAGGGAGTCGGGAACGGCGTCCTCGATCCTGCGGTGGCAGTGGATGTGGCCGACACTCTGGTGGCGGAGAGGGTGGATCCCGGCCTGGCAAAGAGTGCCCTGGCCCTGTATGCAGCGGTTACGCCCGCAGAGCCCCGCGCTCTGGTCCGCCAGGCGCACCTGATCATGAACTATCCGTTCCTGGCCCGGCCCGGTCGTCTTCTTTCCCTGGCCAGGCAGCTCAGGACCGTTGACCCGGACCAGGGCAATCTCCTCCTGGGGCGGATTTACTTTGAAGGACGGCAGGTGGCCCGGAACCCGTTGCGGGCTGAACAGTATTTCCTGGCCGTGGCCCACCGGTTGCCTGCGGCCGACTACTATCTGGGCCGGATCTACGCGCGGGGGTATCTCGGCCGGCCTGATCACCGGCAGGCCCTGGACTTGCTCCTGGCCGCGGCCCGGTCCGGCGAGGCGCGGGCCGACCTGGCCCTGGCCGAGATGTTCGTCCGCGGCCGTGGCATCCGTGCCAATCCGGTCTATGGACTGGTCTTTTCCTCCCTGGCGGCCGGGCAGGGAAGCGTCAGGGGCGCAGCCCTCCGCGACCGGCTGCGGCAGGTGGCGACACCGAAGCAGCGGCGACAGGCCGCGACCCTCCTGGAACAGGAACAGGCCTGGCGGAAGGCAGGGCATCCGCTGCAAGCGTATGCCACGGAGCAATCGAAGTGATCCGCGCACGCCATCTTGCCATCATTGTCCTGTCCCTCCTGTCGGCTGTCACTACCGCGGCTGCGGCGACCGACCCGGGGGTGGAGCCATCCGGCCACGGGGTCCGCATCAAGGTCTCGGGCCTGGTGGAGAGCGACACCGATCCCGGCCTCGGCCTGACCGGTGACCGGGAGAGCCTCTACCTGGATGTCAAACCGTGGATCCGCTCCGGGGTGGCACCGCACTGGACCCTCTACGCCAGGGGTCAGCTCTTCGCCTCCACCTCCACTACCCGGCTGGACAGCGAGGAGGGCAACATCGTTTCCGACGGTTTCGTCGGTCTGCGCCAGTTCTGGGTGGACTATGACGGCCTGACCCCCTACCCGGGGGAGTCTCTGCGTATTGGCCGCCAGCGCCTGCGCAACAGGGACGGCATCTTCCTTGATACTGATATCGAGGCCGCGGCCTGGCGTTTCGATACCACCCTCCTGCGCGCCGATCTGTTTGCCGCCCGCCGTTTTGCCGGCTGGCGTACCGACAGCTGGCACCTGGAGGATGAGGACAGGGGCCGGTTCAACCTCTATGGCAATCTGGGCTGGCAGTGGCAGCCGGGGCACTGGCTGGCCGGTTTTGTCATGTACCAGAGGGATGGGGAGCGTCTGGCCGGCAGCGGCCAGGGCATCGATGCCGGCGGCCGGCGCACGAGGAGAGATTTCCTCTGGTACGGCCTGCGGGCGGAATCCGCTGACCGCGGGCCCGCGGGCCCGGCGGCCTACTGGTTGACCCTGATGGGGTTGAGCGGCAGCCGCGAGGATCTGCTGGTGGACAACGATATGGTCCTGGGCAGTACCCGGGTGGATGTGGATGCCTGGGCCGTGGATCTCGGCGCATCCTGGCAACTCCCCCTGGCCCTGCCCCTGCGCGTCGGTGCGGCCTGGGCCCTGGCCAGCGGTGGTGGCGAGGGAGGAACCTCCCGTCTTTTTACCGCCAGCGGTCTGGGCAGCAACAGGTCGCGTTTCGCCGGCAGCCGCAGCCGCATTTACAGGTTTGGTGATTTCCTGCGGCCGGAATTCAGCAATCTCCGTGTCGCCACCCTGTTCGCCACGGTCCGGCCCGATGAACGGTACGAGGGTGTTGTTCTGGTCGAGGACGTGCGGCTCGACGATCCTGACGGGCCCTACGGATCCGACCTCCTGCCCGGCAGCGTGGTGCCCGGCAACGGCGATATCGGCCGGGAACTGGACATCTGTCTGACCCGCTACCTGGACACCCTGCGGTGGCATGGCATCCAGGGCCGCGGCTACCTGCGCCTGCGCAGCTCCATGCTTCTGGCGGGAGCGGCATACGGTGAGGATGAAGACTCGCTCTTCTATCGCCTTACCCTGGATTTTTTTCTCGACTTCTGACCCGGTCATGCTGCAACTGAAAAGACAACCCGCTCCTCTGCTGACCGTGGCCCTCGGGCTCATGCTGGCACTTGTCAGTGTCGTTCCCCGGCCGGCGGCAGGGGCCGCCACATGGACCACCTACCGGGCCGTGGAGATCCCGGCCGGCTGGCTGGCGCGGCAGCAGGTTGCCCTGCCCGCCCTGGACGGCTACACCGTTGCCGCGGTGGAGGAACGCGTCGGCCGGGGACCACAGGCGAAGATCAGTCTGGAGCGCATGCGGCGTCAGCCCGCCCTTGAGGACTTCACCGCCGGCCGCAGCGAGAGGATCCGGGAATGGGCCCGTCGGCAGCGCTCGTTTCCCAGGGCCATCTTCCTCCGGGACGGTCTCGCCACTCCGGCCCTGCTCGCCTCCCGGCTCGGCCCGGAGCTGTTCGCGGAGAGCGGGCCCGGCATCTACATCTGTCGCCTGCCCCTGGTGATCGGACCGGGAGCGACCCTGCTGGTGGACGATCGCGTTCGCGAACTGCGGCTCTCGCTGCAGCGGGGCGCCTTTCTCGTCAATGGCGGCCGCATGTTCCTCATCCGCACCCGGGTCACGGGCTGGGACGAGATGAAAAACAGCCCGGCCACCTATGCCGGCAGGGACGATTTCCGGCCCTTTATCACGGCCTGGGGCGACTCGGAGACCTATATCGCCGCCTCGCGGGTGGCCAGCCTGGGCTATCACCGGAGCAAGTCCTACGGCATCACCCTCAGCCAGTACAACCGGGATGACGGCAGCAGTGGTCACCACCGGCCCTCGGGCTGGCTCATCGATTCCGAGTTCACCGATATCTACTATGGTTTCTACTGCTACGAGGCCGACGACGTGGTGATCCTGCGCAACGACTACCACGACAACATCGTCTACGGCATCGATCCCCACGACCGGTCGCGGCGCCTGATCATCGCGGGCAACAGGGTCCATGCCTCGCGGCACAAACACGGGATTGTCATGTCCCGGGATGTGCAGGACTCCTGGATATTTGACAACCGCTGTTTCGACAACGGCCTGTCCGGCATACTGCTGGACAGGAACTGCACCGGAAACGTGGTGGCCGGTAATCTCATCTACGGCAACGGCGGTGACGGCATCGCCATCTACGAGAGTGACAACAACATCCTCAGCGGCAACGTGATCCTGGACAACCGGCGTCACGGCATCATGCTGCGCAACAGCGTCGATCTGGATCTCCGCGACAATATCGTCCTGCGCAACCGGCGCTACGGTGTCGCCGGCATGGTCAGGGATCTGTCCGCCACCGGCCGCGACCTGGTCAGGGATCCCCATTTTCAGAAGCTCTCTTTCGTCCTCCAGGGAGGCGTGCTGGCCGACAACCGGCACGGTCCCCTCAAGATCGACAACCCCCTGCGCGCCACCCTGTACCGGGTCAGCATGGCCTATCCGCGCGGCCGGAACGGGATACGGTTCACCGGCGTCCTCCAGGCCTGGCAGGAAAAGATCATCTCCCTGCTGGTCGCGGGCAGGGCCGTGGCCATCGAACCCGTGCCGGCCGGCGCACCGCAACCCTGAGTATTCAGCCGAGCGCAGCCATGGTATTTTCGTCCAACGTCTTTCTCTTCCTCTTCCTGCCGGCCTATCTCCTGGCCTACTACCTGACACCCTCCAGGTACCGTTCCTGGACCATCCTCATCGGCTCCTGTATCTTCTATGGCTGGTGGCGGGTGGATTTCCTGTTCCTCTTTGCCGGGGTGACACTCTGGAACTACCTGGCCGGCCGGATGATCGAGGCGCAAGGCAGCCGCAGCCGGGGCGCCCGCCGCTGGGTGGTCGCCGGCATCGGCGTGGATCTCGCCATCCTGGGCTGCTTCAAGTATGCCGGGTTCGGCGTGGCCAGCCTCAACCGGCTTCTGCTCTCCATGGGCCTGCAGTCCCTGGGCAGCCTGGAGATCATCCTTCCCATCGGTATCTCCTTCTATATCTTCCAGGCCATCAGCTACCTGGTGGACGTTTACCGTGGCGATACCTCCTCCACGCGCCGTTTCGTCGATTTTGCCGCCTTTATCGCCCTGTTTCCGCAACTGATCGCCGGCCCTGTTCTCCGCTACAAGGACCTGGCGGGCCAGTTCCGGCAGCGGACCCACAGCGTGGAGAAGTTCTCCGAGGGGGCGGCGCGGTTCATGCAGGGATTTGTCAGGAAGGTATGCATCGCCGATACCCTGGCGCCCCTGGCCGATCACGCCTTTGCCCTGGCGCAACCCGGTACGGCCGACACCTGGCTGGGGACCCTGGCCTACAGCGCCCAGCTCTATTTCGACTTTTCCGGCTACAGCGACATGGCCATCGGCCTGGGCCTGATGATGGGGTTCCGGTTCGTGGAAAATTTCAACCAGCCCTATTTCAGCCACTCCATCTCCGAGTTCTGGCAGCGCTGGCACATCAGCCTCTCCACCTGGCTGCGCGATTATCTCTACATACCCCTGGGCGGCAACAGGGGCAGCCTGGTGCGTACCTGCCGCAACCTGTTCCTGACCATGCTGCTGGGTGGTCTCTGGCATGGCGCCAACTGGACCTTCGTGGTCTGGGGCGCCTGGCACGGCCTGTGGCTGGCCCTGGAGCGGGCCACCGGCACCGCGATCCGGGAGAAGCGGCGCATCCGTCCCTTCCGCCTCGCCTTCACCAACCTGCTGATCCTGGTGGGCTGGGTCCTGTTCCGATCCGGAGACCTGGGTGCAGCGGGCACCATGCTTGGTGCCATGTTTGTCCCGGACGGCAGGGGACTGAGCCTGCTCTACCGGGAGGAGATCACCGGTCTCCAGGTGGCGACTCTGTTCCTTGCCTGGGTCCTCATCCTGGCAGGCGGCTGCTGGCAGCGGATCGATCTCGCCCGCCTGCCCTGTCTGCCCCGCCGGACCGCTCTGCGCCATGCAGCCGCCATCCTTCTCCTGCCCCTGTTCTGGCTGTCGATCCTGAAACTGTCGGCGCAGAGTTATTCACCTTTTCTCTACTTCCAGTTCTGAGGCCAGGTATCACCATGTCCAGCCGGCGCTTTCATCTCCTCTATTCCCTGCTCTTTCTCTCCATGCTGCTGTCCCTGTCCCTGCCGTCGCTGCGAAGCCTGGCCTCCTTCTCCGTCCCCTCCCGTGCCCGGATCATGGATGGTGTGGTCTCCCATGTCTTTGAGCAGTATTATGACCGCTCGTTCCCCGCCCGCACCCTGGGTACCAATGTCTGGGCCGCCATCGCCTATGTCCTCTTTGCCGAGGGCAGACCCGGCGTGGTCGTCGGCCGGCAGGGCTGGCTGTACACGGACGAGGAGTTCAGAACCTATCCCCAGGCCGACAGCCGGATCGGTGTCAACCTGGAGACCATCGCCAGGGTGGCGGATCTCCTCGGCCGGCGTCATATCCGCCTGGTGATGGCAGTGGTGCCGGCCAAGGCCAGGATCTACCCGGAGTATGTGGCCGGCCGCAGGCCGGCGCCGGTCCAGGTCCGGATGTATGACCGTCTGCTGGCCATGCTGCGGCGGGCAGCCATACCGGCGCCTGATCTGCGTGTTGCCCTCTCGGCCGGCCGGACCGGAGGACAGGTCTTTTTCCGTACCGATACCCACTGGACACCCTATGGTGCCGAGGTGGCCGCCCATGCCCTGGCAGAGGTCATCCGCCGCAACCGTCTGCTGCCGCCGGGTCGGCAGCAGTATGTGACCGAGCGTCTTGCCCCCCGGTCCCATGCAGGGGATCTTCTCGCCTATCTTCCCCTGGATCCCTGGTGTTCCTTCCTCCTGCCGCCGGCCGATATCCTGGTGGAACGGAAGACGCGGCACCGCAGCGACGACGCCGATGACCTGCTGCTCGCCGGCCCGCAACCGGTGGCCGTGGCACTGGTCGGCACCAGCTACAGCGCCGATCCGCGCTGGAATTTCGCCGGTGCCCTGCGCAGGGAGCTGAGGCGTGACCTGGTCAATTACGCCGAAAAGGGAGAGGGACCCGTGGAACCGATGCTGCGTTACCTGCGCTCCGATGATTTTGCGGACATGCCGCCTGCACTGGTGCTCTGGGAGTTCCCCGAGCGCTACCTGCCCATGCCGGCAGGCGGTGTCGGCGGGGAGCGGCGGCCGGGGCCGGGAGCGATGATCCCCTTTCTTTCCCTTGAACCAAGGAGTCTGTGATGAAGAAGCTTTCCGCCTGTTTCTGTTGTGTTGTCCTGTTGCTTTCCCTTATCCCGGGAAATGGTTGCCGTGCCGGAGAAGAGGCCCTCTACGGTCCCCGAGCTCCGGCCGGATCCGCCTTTGTCCGGCTGTTCAACGCCACGGCCTCTGCCGGGGTGGAGGCCCGGCTGGGCGAACTGGTCCTGCGCGCGGACAGGGCCTATGGAGCCTCTGCCTACGGGTTTCTCGTCCCGGGCAAAAAAACCCTGCGGGCGGACGGTCACACCCTGACCATGACCCTGGCCGCAGACCGTTCCTATACCGCCGTCCTGCTGCCGGATCGGCTGGCCCTGGTCGAGGATCCAGTCTTCAGGGACCGGAAAAAGGCGTGGCTTGTGTTCTACAATCTGAGCGGCAGTGACCACCTGTCGGTGAAGACCGGCAGGAAGAAGCGGACGGTGTTCCGGCAGACCGCCACCATGACCAGCGCTGCCCGCGGGGTCAACCCGGTGCAGGTGGAACTGGATGTCTATGACGGCGAAATCCTGCTTGCCAGGGCGCCGCAGGTCACACTGGAACGGGGCAGGATGTTCAGCCTTTTCGTCTGCGGAGACCGGAACGCGCCGGTGGTGGTCTGGGTGGAGAACAGCGTCCGCCGGGGACAGGGCTGATGAGACGAGGCCATTGTCCCTGCGGGCGGGCCGGTTTGCTGGCGGCCATGTTCCTGTTGCTGTGCGGCCTGTGCCGGGCGGAAGAGGCAGGGCCGGTGAGGCCGCCGGTCTATCGGATTGATCCGGCGCCACCGCTCTGTGCCCGGGCCGCGGACCCGAAGGTCTACAATACCGGTTTCCTCAGGATGTTCTCCCGCCTGGTGCAGGGCAGGGACGGCTGGCTGTTCCGGACCGATCAGGAGCTGCTGGAGTCGTTCGGGCCCGACGATCGCGGATATGCGGATCTGGGCCGTCTTGCCGAAGCGCTGAAAAAGAAAGGCGTGCAGCTTGTGCTTGTCTACCTGCCGACCAGGGGGCTGGTCCATCCGGACAGGCTCCTGGACTGCACTTACGATTTTACCGCTGCTGCCGCCAGTTATGCCGAGGTCCTCGATCGGTTGCGGCAGCAGGGCATCCTGGTGCCCGACCTGACTGCCCTGCTCGCGGAACAGGAGGAAAATGCGTTCTATTTCCGGCGCGATCACCACTGGACCCCCCATGGCGCCCGCCGAACCGCCCGCCTGGTGGCGGAGGCGATACGGCGGCAGCCGGCCTGGCAGGAGCTGGATCACAGGAAGTTCATCACCCGGCGCACGGGGCTGCTGGAAAAGTACGGCACCCTGCAGAGGGCGGCCCTGCAGATCTGCGGCCAGGACTATCCTCTCCAGTACGTCGACGAATACGCCACCACCGCTGCGGGCAGCGACGAGGACCTGCTGCTGGACGACGGGGGAGAACCGCAGGTGGTCCTGGTGGGGACCAGCTTCAGCAGGAGCGCCTACAACTACAACTTTGCCGGGTTCCTGCGCCAGTACCTGGAGGCGGATGTCCTCAACAACGGCATAGCCGGGGCCGGTTTTGACGGTGCCCTGCTGCAGTACCTGGCATCGGAGGACTTCCGCCGGGAGCCGCCGGCCTTCCTTGTCTGGGAGGTGCCGGGTTATTATCCTCTCCAGAAAGCCATGTTCGTCGAACAGGCCCTGGCCCTGCTGGAAAACGGTTGCGGCGACCGGCAGCAGCCGCTCCTGCGGCGCAGCGTCAGCCTGCATCCCGGGAGCAACGAGATCCTGTTCAACGGCGGCGGCACGATCCTGCCCATCACCGGCCGGGACTACATCATTGACCTGCGCTTCAGCGATCCGGCCGTGAACCGGCTGGACGCGCGGCTCTGGTACATGAACGGCCGCCGGGAAAAGGTGACGATCCGCCACAGCAGGAACGTCGATCTCGGCGGCCGCTTCACCTTTGAACTGAACCGGCACCAGCCCGGCCTGGAACAGGCCACCTTTCTCGCCATGGACGTGGAGCTGCCCCCCGGTCTCGCGGACGGACTCCGGGTCACCGCTGCCATCTGCCGTGAACAGGGGCGCCGGAAGCGCGATGACCACCACTGAAACAGCATCTGAACAGATAACGAGGCCCCCATGCAACCGATCTGCTGTTTTCTGCTCCTGTTCTTTTTTCTTCTCTGCCCGGAGAAGCCGGCGGCAGCCCCGCAGATGCCGGCCCGGTACATGCTCGAAGCCGATCAGCCCGCAGGCCCGCTCCATGCGCCGGCGGGCTATTACCGGCCGCCGGCGGGCACGCAACCATCAACCTTTGCCTGTCCGGCCCTGCTGCCGCCCTATACCGGCTCCCTGGTCTTTCCCAGCAAGTACAGGGGCAGTGACCGGGCGCGGGACAGGATCAACCCGGAGGCCAGCGCCGAGTATGAGCGTCTCGCCGGGATCCTGCGAAATTTTGAGAAGACGGTTTCCAGCCTGGCGGACCGGTATGTCGAGGCAGACGGCGATCCCCGTGTCCTGGAATGTTTTCTCGAGCAGGTCAGCTCCTGGGCCGCTGCAGATGCGCTGCTGAACACGGAATGTAACGAGATCGGCATGGCCAGCCGCAAGTGGCTGCTGGCTGCCACAGCCTCGGCATGGCTGCAGGTCAGCCTGGCGGCACCGGAGGAGATGACCGGCCATCCGCGGCAGGTGAGAGCGGTGGAGGCATGGTTCACCCGGCTGGCCGAGACGGTGCGGCAGGACTACAGCGGCCGCGATCTCAAGCATATCAACAACCATGACTACTGGGCGGGCTGGGCCGTGATGGCCGCCAGCGTGGTGCTCGACCGCAGGGATCTCTTTGTCTGGGCCTGGAACCGGCTGCGCATCGCGGTCAATGAACAGGTGACGGACCAGGGCTATCTGCCCAACGAGCTCCGGCGCCGGACGCGGGCCCTGCTGTACCATAACTACGCCCTGCAGCCCCTGACCATGATCCTCGTCTTTGGCGAGGCCAACGGCATGCATCTCCAGGCCGGGGAAACGGCCGGTTACCGTCGTCTGGTCGACCGGGTGGTGGAAGGCATCGGGAATCCGGCAATCTTTGCCGAGGTCACCTCCAGTCCCCAGGAGGTCGACAGCCTCCGTACCCCATACTCCCTGGCATGGCTGCTGCCCTATGGCACCGTCTTTCATGCCGACCCGGCAGTACACAGGCTGGTCGGTGAATACGGGAAGATGGTCTCCACCCGGCTGGGCGGTAACCTGACCCGGCTCTATGCTCCTTTTCAGCGTTGATAACCTGACCCCTCACGGGATGGCCAACCCTCGGTTGTTCCGGCCACAATGCTGTAGACGTTCACGGGAACAGGATCAAGTCTCCATCTTCCCGGGCCCCATCACCCTTGTTCTCCACCCCCAGAGCAGGATACCGGCCAGGACCATGGCCGAGCTGAGGAACTGGCCCATGGTCAGGCCCAGGGCAAGGGTGCCGAGC